>OAQV01000004.1_pt1 | contig 130550 bp, 136 predicted proteins | sample 1501101 | NCBI WGS metagenome assembly OAQV01 (sample SAMEA3360666, study PRJEB22359) | human gut metagenome | biome: ENVO:urban biome; feature: ENVO:human-associated habitat; material: ENVO:feces | place: Bangladesh | collected 2011
TTTGGTCTCTCTTGTGGTCTGTGTTATAATAAAATCATGGAAATATTTGACACACATACGCATTTAAACGCCGATGATTTTGCTGGGCGTGAAGCAGAAGAATTGGCACTTGCTAAAGAAATGGGCGTCACTCGACATAACGTTGTTGGGTTTGACGCACCAACTATTAAACGTGCTATTGAGTTAGCTGAAAAATACCCTGAAATCTACGCCACGATTGGGTGGCACCCAACGGAAGCAGGTTCATATACTCAAGAAATTGAGGATATGATTGTTGCCCATCTATCACACCCCAAAGTGATTGGTCTTGGTGAGATTGGACTAGATTATCATTGGATGGAAGACCCAAAAGACGTCCAAATTGAGGTTTTTAAACGTCAGATTCAGCTTTCAAAAGATCACAACCTCCCTTTTATTGTCCACACTCGTGATGCGCTTGAAGATACTTACGCTGTCATCAAAGAAGCAGGCGTTGGACCTCGCGGCGGGATTATTCATTCATTTTCAGGCTCTTTGGAAATGGCAGAGCGTTTTATCGAGCTTGGCATGATGATTTCATTTTCAGGGGTTGTTACCTTTAAAAAAGCACTTGATGTTCAAGAAGCTGCGCAGAAATTGCCGCTTGATAAGATTTTAGTTGAAACGGATGCGCCTTACCTTGCTCCCGTTCCAAAACGTGGTCGTGAAAACCGCACCGCTTATACTCGCTATGTTGTAGATAAAATTGCAGAGCTCCGTGGTTTGACCAGTGAAGAAGTGGCAAAAGCGACATCAAATAATGCAAAGAGGTTGTTTAACTGTGACTGAAAAAATCAAAATTCAAGAAGTGCTTGTTGTTGAGGGGAAAGACGATACCGAAAATTTGCGCCGTTTTTATGATGTAGATACCTATGAAACCCGCGGGTCAGCTATCAATGATGACGACCTTGAACGTATCGAAAAATTAAATGACCTTCGTGGGGTCATTGTCTTTACGGACCCAGATTATAACGGAGAACGCATTCGCAAAATCATCATGAATGCTATCCCAAATGTTAAACACGCTTTTTTAAATCGTGATGAAGCTGCGCCAAAATCAAAAAGTAAAGGGCGTTCACTCGGCGTTGAGCACGCAAGTTTCGAAGATTTGCAAAAAGCCCTTTCTGGCGTATTAGGAAATTTTGATGATGATAATCAATTCGACATCACAAGAGCTGACCTAATGCGTATGGGGCTTTTAATGGGAACTGATAGCCGCAGGCGCCGTGAATATTTGGGCGAAAAGCTCCGCATTGGTTACAGCAACGGCAAACAACTTCTCAAACGCCTAGAACTCTTTGGTATCACTTTAGCCGAAGTAGAAGAAGCTATGGAGAGATATGAGGGATGAAAAAAGTTGCGCTTTTACGGGGAGTTACGCCAGTTGGGCAGAATTGTATTCCTAAAATGGCTTATCTGGCAGAGATTTTAACAGAAGCAGGTCTTGAAAATGTTAAGACATATATTCAAAGTGGCAATATCGTTTTTGAGACAACCTTGTCTGACGGTGACGTTTGTGCATTGATTCATGACACGATTCAGGCAAAAATCGGTGCTGATTTATCGGTTATCCTCAAAACGCAAGCCCAGTTTACGACGGCTCTTGCTGAAAGTCCCTTTGATGAAAGCTACGATGACTCACGTGTTCACTTGGTATTTACCAATGACCATCTTGACCAAGAGATATTAAATGAACTACTAGAGATGGATTTTGGTGCTGAAATTTTGAAAGCTGGTAGTGAGTGCCTGTACCTCTATTTACCAAGAGAAGCAAAGAAAAAGCGACTGAATACCAATTACCTTGAAAAACAGTTACATATCACAGCAACCATGCGAAAACGTCGCAGTATTTTGCGATTGAGCCAGATGTGATACAATAGTAACTTGCATTGATAGAAATGAAAGGAAAGACATCCCTTAACTAATGACATTATCGGTTGGGATTATTAATTATGAGAATTGCAGATTACAGCGTGACGCGTGCTGTCCTTGAGCGTCATGGATTTACGTTTAAAAAATCATTTGGACAGAACTTTTTGACAGATACAAACATTCTTCAAAAGATTGTGGATACTGCTGAAATTGACAAGAACGTCAATGTTATCGAAATCGGTCCTGGTATCGGTGCTTTGACAGAATTTTTGGCTGAAAATGCTGCCGAAGTCATGGCATTTGAAATTGACGACCGTTTAATTCCGATTTTAGCTGATACGCTCCGCGATTTTGATAATGTAAAAGTTATCAACGAGGATATTTTGAAATCAGACCTACAAAGTCGCATCAAAGAATTTGCTAATCCAGACCTTCCAATTAAGATCGTGGCAAATCTTCCTTACTATATCACAACACCAATCTTGATGCACTTGATTGAATCAAAAATCCCATTTGCGGAATTTGTCGTGATGATGCAAAAAGAAGTGGCAGATCGTATTTCGGCAGAGCCAAACACCAAAGCTTACGGCTCGTTATCAATTGCGGTGCAATATTACATGACCGCTAAAGTTGCTTTTGTTGTACCGCGTACAGTCTTTGTACCAGCACCAAATGTGGATTCAGCGATTTTAAAAATGACTCGCCGTGAACAACCACTCGTTCAAGTCAAAGACGAAGATTTCTTCTTCCGTGTTTCAAAAATTAGCTTTATTCACCGCCGCAAAACCCTTTGGAACAACCTAACAAGCCATTTTGGAAAAGCAGACGAAACCAAAGCCAAACTTGAACAAGCGCTTGAAATCGCAGAAATCAAACCATCTATTCGCGGAGAAGCCCTCTCAATTGCCGAATTTGCCAAACTAGCAGACGCCTTAAAAGAAGTCGGATTATAAAAATGAACCTCAGTCATTATTATGGCTGGGGTTAAATAATCTACTATTTATTTGATATAAAAATCCATTTTTTATTACTATGAATTTTAAGAGAATTTATTTATAGTAATTATGAGCTATTCTTATCAAAATATCAAAAATCTTTTAATAGCTTGTCTTTGTAATAATTAAAGAAAGTTTTTTTGCCGATAGTGCTGATTGTTTTGCCTTGTAAACCATATTTTAATTTGGAGCTATCTTGTTTATCAGCGGTGGCTAGTGCTGTCACCTCAAAGATATTTCCTTCTTTGGTTTGTGTGGCAGAACTTGCAATTTTACTGATTTTGCCAGTGATAACAATAGCGTGAGTGCTAATAATTTTCGTATTTTTTTGCAAACCCTGTAAAATCAATGGTTTGCAAGCATTTTCCACTCTTGAAATTGTCATTTTTCTTAGGTTTGACACCAATTTGACACCAATTTTTTCTTTTCTGGTGTCAGAAGTTCACTGCCATACTATCCAGCTTTGCTATCTCGTTTTCAATCCTTGCCCTGTCGCCCAAGTGGTTATACACTTCCATAGTCACATCAAAATGAGCGTGTCCCATAATGTACTGCAATACCTTAATATCCATACGGCACTCTGCCATTCTCGTGCAGGCTGTGTGTCGCATAACATGAGCGGAAACCTTTGGAAGCAGTTCTGCTTTCCTGTGTTCTTTCTTTGCTTTTTGGACTTCCACTTTGTTATAAGCGTCTACAATGTTATACAATACACTGTTTACACCATAAGGCATAAGCGGTCTGCCGGATTTAGCAGTGAAAACAAAACCAGAATATCCGTCCACCTCATAAGACTTATCTTTTGCCAGCATGAAGTTGATTTTTCTCTGCTCTTCAAATGCTTTCTGTACTTCCTGCGTCATAGGTATCACACGAATACCAGAGTCCGTCTTTGGAGTAGAGATATGGAAACGACAGCCGTCTCCATAGTTCTTGTAAATAAGCTGGTGGTCTACATTCAAGCGTCTTGCTCTCGTGTCCACGTCTTTCCATGTAAGACCGATCAGCTCTCCACACCTTAACCCTGTGCCTATCATAATCGTAAGCATAGGATAATAGGTATTGTAGACATTGCTCTGCTTCACAAAATCAATGAGCTTTTCCTGTTGTGAGATTGTCAACGCCACACGTTCCTCTGCTGGTCTGCCATAATCGCTGATAGAACCTTTTGCTGGATTTTTACGGATAATATCATCATCAACCGCCATTTCCAACGCAGGAAAAATCATGTTGTTAATATACTTGATAGTAGAATGAGCATATCCAGCTTTGGATAATTTTGAATAGTAGGCTTTAATGTGAGAGGGTAACATCTGGACAACTTTAATGTTGCCGATTTCATCTTTCACCCGATTATTCCATACACGAATGTAATTCACTCGTGTAGGCTCTTTCAGTTCACGGGTCGCCATGTATCGCTCGAACAAGGTGTTTAACGTCATTTTCTTGATTGCACTGTCTGTCAGAATGTTGTCGTCCATATCCTTTGCAATCTTTTTTTCTTTCTCTCTAAGCTCTGGTAAATCCTGTGCATAGATTGTGCGACGTTTTCCTGTTCTTATATCTGTGAAGCGATAACTGTATCTGCCGTCATTACGCCAGCTTTCGCCCTCTCTTAATTTTCTCCCTTTCGGGTCTTTTCTGCTAACTGCCATGAGAACCATTCCTTTCTTGTAGCCCTCTTTTCATGTTCTCACAGCGTGGTTTGCCTATAAATAATTATACCATATTTCCGCAAGAACATAAATAGAAGACTGTACTATTCTGCAAGGTAAAGCAGATATTTTTTGACCCTTTCCACGGAGTAAAGAACCCTGCGACCTATGACAATTTTTGCTTCTGCCTGCTCACCGATTTTCCTTGCCGTAGCATGACCGCATGAGAGCATAGCAGAAAGTCCCTCTATATCAACAGTAATCGGCTGGCTGGTTTTTCGCTCTTTTGTCTTGTTCATATATCAGCAAAATAAGCATATCAGTATCACTTATTTTGCAACACCCCCTTTCCTGTATTTTGGGAAGCAGACAGACGGCTCTGGAAAAGCTCCGCTGGTATCTCAACCAATCTCATTCCTATGAGCAAAACCACCTCTGGGACGTATCATTATCCTGTGAATACAGGTCATGGCGGGGCGACTTTTCCAAAAGTCGCTCTCGGATCACTGCGTGGGTCGCTCGCTTCCTTTTGGAAAGGTCATGGCGTACAGTCCCCGTGGCTCGCTGTATCACAAACGTATCTGTCTGCTTTATTCAGTTGTCAAAGAACGGCAACGGCTTGTCAGCCTGTAAAAGCCAACAGCAGGACTATTGACTTTTATAGAATGACAAGCGGTGTGGCTGGAAAGGGGAGAACACCACGCCCGCCTGTATGTATTTAGATTACTGCGATTTCAAAATTAAGTATCATATCCAGAAAAGCTGTCTGTACTCTGTTTTTCAAATCTGCGTCCACTACCATACACACATTTCCGTGTTCATCATAGAGCTTTCGCAAACAGAGTTTTGAGATATACCCGTCGTAGAAGTTCATCACTGTGGCAATGGCTTCTGGGTCGCCCTCTGTCGCTGATACGATAACCTCAAAAGGTAAGCGTTCATGTTTCTTCATTCGTGTTCCTCCATGTATTTCCTCAATGTTTCAAGCGTCTTTGTTCTGTGATACTGGACGTTTGAACGAGGGATATTGATAAAATGGCTGATTTCTCCGTCTGCCATATCCATGAAGTAGGACAACAGAATAATATTTCGCTTCTTCTCGGTCAGAGCTTTAAGGGCTTCACTCAACTTGTCATTTTCAATCCATACTTCAATTCCCAGCACGTTAAACACGGTGTAGTCGCTTTTGTACTTATCACACTCGCCAAAGCGTTCCTGCTGATAATCTGGCAAATCAGAAAATGAACACTCACGCTTTTCACGTCGCTTCATATCACGGTAGCCTTTCATCACAGCTCGCTTGATGACTTTCTTTGAAAGGCAATCGAACTGTGCTTCAACGGCTTGTCTGAAAGAAGATGTTTCCACTGTTTCACCTCCTTTCTGTGCGAAGTAGAAATGAACGGAAGTCCATTTCCCCCTTTCCGCACCCCAACTACCCAAGGAGGTGTCCAGCTACCAAGATTTACAAAAAAGAATTTGCAAATCTCGGATATAACAAAAACAGTCTATTAGAATACGAATGTACCAATAGACTGTTTTGCTAACGTAAGTGATATGAATTTTTAACTCATGTTTAGGGTGTGCTGACTGAATAACCATTGTAAGGCGGTTATTCAGTTGTGAATACTGGCGTATTCGCTGATACGCAATCATGGCACAACCCCCTTATCCAGAGCTGTACCGTGAGTGCAAAAAGAAAAGGACAGCTCTGGTTATCCAAAACCGTCCTAATCAGATTGAAAGACATAGAAAAAGATATTACCTTAGAACGGTTTTTTTTATTTACCGTCAAGGTAATATTGATATGAATTATTAACACATGGTATATGTGTTTTTAACACATTCTAATCATGTGTCATGAAGTATAAACTCATGACAGGTGATTGAAAATGAGGAAAAAGAAAGATACGCACAGCTTTGATTTCCGTCCGCTGGGACTGGCAATCAGAGAAGCGAGAGAAAAAGCTGGGCTTTCCCGCAATGATTTAGGCGATAAGGTCTTTTACGGAGAACGTCATATCGCAGATATTGAGAATATAGGGAAACACCCCAGCTTCCAGTTATTTCATGATTTAGTGACCATGTTCCATATCTCTGTTGATGAATATTTCTATCCGCAGGAGAAAGCAGAAAAATCTACAATCCGCAGACAGATAGACGTATCTCTTGATGAACTGACAGATGAAGAACTCAAAATCATTCAAGGAACGATTGACGGTATCATGAAATACAAGGGGACGGGAAGCGAATAGGCTTCTCGTTTTCTTTTTCCTCTCATAAGCTATCCTGCTGATCTGCTTTGCAGGAAGCAGGATTTAAAAAGAGCCAATAATCTGTAAGAGTAATTCTTACAAACTATTGGCTCTGCGTCTTAGCGTCTGGCTCTTTAATAATTTTTACTATTCCACGATTTATATTGATTAAAGTTTCATGCTTGCATTTTGGACAGAATAAAGGGAAATTTATCAATTCTGTATCTTTTCGTACTTTAACTCGTGTCTTACTATTGCAAATAGGGCATAATATCCATGATTGCTTTTCCACGGCAACACCACCTTTTATTTTAACGGAATACAAAATTCACACAAATGTAATGAGATTTTCGAGAAAGCATATCGCTCAATTATCGGTTTCGTATAGTCAACTAGCAAACCAGAAGTTAATGTGTCAATATTCTTCCAAAAATTTGCCACATCATTTTCTGTATGTGGAACCTCAAATATAGCGTAACGCCCACTATCAATGTTACGAATAGGTAAATCACAATGTATATCCTTGCCATTGATAACCATTCCCACGTCATATCGCAGTTCATTTTCTGGCGTTGATAAAGGATTGTCCAAAGCTATACCTAGTATCGCTGTATCATCTTTGAATAAATCATTACTTTTTAAATAGTCCTTTAGCTTTTCCATTAGTTGCTTGTTTTCTGCACCATACTTACCGGTTCTGCGTATATATGCAATTTCAATATCTTTAAATTCTTCAATAAACAAGTTATGACCTCCCATATTTCAATCGGTATCAAGCTTGATAAAGCAATGGTAAGGGCAATTAAAATGTTTTTCAAGATATTTTTTAAAATGCACCACAACTTTTTTAAAAGGTAAGTTCTTCCTGCTGATCTGCTTCGCAGGAAGCAGGAAGAAAACTTAAATTTTCACCTTTTTTGTAATTGTGTAAATATATTCTTCTGGCGTAGGCGTTCTGTTTCCAAAATATTTTTTGAATTTTGCCTGTACCTCTGTATCTGTACTATTCATGGCTTCATCAATGGTAGCCTGTATATTTTCCCTTAATTCCGATATAGGGACACCGCTTGCCTTTGCACCAGCCTTTAAGATTTTTTTCATATCTCTTTTTTTAAGACCTATCATTTTAAAACCTCTTGACAATGTTTTTCAAAATCCATTTACGTAAATACCTTAATTGCTCTTCCGTATGAAACCAATGCTCACCATCACTAAGTATCGTTAATCCACAATTAAATTTGTGGGAGAAGTTTTCTACTGTTTCTAATCTAATTAATTCGTCTTTAACGCTATATAAAATTTCAGTTGGTATAAACCACCTTTCAATAGGATTATCTAAAACATACGTCCAATATTTCCAAGATAGCCTTTGACCAAAATTAGTATCTATTGTTTGTTTTTTTTCTAACTCTATCGGTGTAACATTAGCCCATAACATCATGTCTAAAATTAATTGTTTCATATCCAAAACAGGAGAAACAAACATACATGAGTTTAAATTTTCGTATTTATATGCTAACAAACTAAAATATGCCCCTATACTATTCGCATATAATGATATTTCAGACCACTTTTCTTTGATAAAAGCCAAAAGTGTTTCTAGTTCTGGAACTATACACCACGGATTGAACATATCTTTTTCATTTGTTCTTTCTCCATGCTCTGGTAAATCTATACTAATAACTTGCCAACCAAATTTGCATACTATTCTTGAAAAAAACTCAGCCTCTTCTTTGTTTCCACCTTGACCATGAATAAAAATACATATTTTTTCAGATGGATTTCCCCATAGTATTGCAGGTATATTTCCAATATAAAACTTTTTCCTCATATGTCTCACTCCTTAATCGAATTAGCTTAAAAACTAATTACATTAGTATTTTATCTTTGATTTTGTTTTTTGTCAATAGGATTAGCATTTGGACAATAATAATTATTGACCACACTAAAGATATTAGTTAAAATATTTTAATGGAAAGGAAGTATCAATATGCGTGTTTCAAAACAAATTGTAATACAAACCGCCTCGGAATTAGTTGATAAAAATGGGCTTAACAATATTTCATTGAAAACTGTTGCGGATAAATTAAACATAAAAACTCCGTCTTTGTATAATCACATCAGTAGTTTAGATGAATTATTAAGAGAAGTTGCACATAATGGTATGCGTACTATGAATGAAAAAATGTTTAAAGTTGCCGTTGGAAAAACAGGCATAGAAGCAATCAAACAAGTTTCTATTGAATATCTGAACTATATGATTGAGCACCCTGGGATTTATGAAACAATCCAATGGGCAACTTGGCATGGAACAGAAGAAACAGCAGTTATTTTCAATGAATATCTTTCTTTATTGACCACTCTTATTAAATCATGCAATCTTAACAAAGCTAAAACTTCTAAAATACTAAATATGTTAACAGGAATAATTCATGGTTATACAACTTTACAATTAAGATATGCTTTCATTGAACCAGATAAAGTTAGATTAGAATTATCAGAAACAGTAGATACCCTACTAACTGGAATTGTTCAAAAATATAAATAATGTATTTTAGGCTTGCAGTCACTATTTAGTCTGCAAGCCTTTTTATTATCCTATAATCTTCCAGTTGCTATCCTTATGAAGCGTCAGCTCATACTGTGATACCTGTGTCGCCTTTGTCTGATTATCAATGAATTTTACAGCTACTTTGATTTTCACGTTGTCACCGTCAGCCGTGAATACAGGATTGACAAGCTCGGAAAAGAGATAGTCTCCGTTTATCGGTTCAAGGGCATTTCCATCTACATAATAGGCAAGCTCCTTGTCCGTTGCAGTAGGGTACAGCTTAAAGAATGTTTCCAGAAACGCCGTAGCGTCATTTACTGTGTCAGCGTCCACACTGTTGTCTGCTTCCTGTGTCTTTGTTTCAAAATCGGATTTTTCCATAGCAGGGGCAAGGGTCGGGTTCTGTATGATAACCATATCCCCGTCAGCGTCCACATGGACGGTCACGGTATAGGTTTCTGATACGTCCCTTGTCTGGTCGCCCTCTTTTATCTGTTGATCTATTTCATAGACGACAGAAAAAGCGTTCTCCCCAGACTGTTCCACGTCCCAGATAAGTACGTCCGTGACCGTGGAGCTGGTCGGTATGTCTGTTCTTACGGTATCAACATTCAACTCCTGCAATTCCTGTGTCAGATAGGTACTGATAGCCTGTGTTCTTGCTTCGATAGCTTCCTTGTTGTTGCTCCATGTGTAATAGGACTTCGCAAAGTTCTTCACAAAATTTTCTATGCCGTTGGTGTCATTCAAGCGGAGCTGTATGGTTTCTATCTCATGCGTGGTGTACTGGTCGATAGCCGTAAAATTCTTATACACACCAAAACTCACACTTGCGATAAGCACCACCCAGAGGGCAATAACGGACTTCTTATGCGTCCCCACTTTCATAGTGCGGACTTTCTTTTCCTTTATCGGTTTTTCTTTCTTCTTGAACATGATTTCCATTCCTTTCTATTGCTTAATTCTGCCAGCCCCTATCAAATGCTGTTGCCAGTAGGAGCTTGTAAGGTCGGCGTAGCCTATCGGGTCGCCAGCATGGTACATCTGGTTATTTCCCACATAGATACCGACGTGGGTTACATACGTTCCCGCATTGTAGGTACTGTGGAAGAACACCAAATCCCCAGCCTGTGCCTGTGAAAGCGGGATATGCTGGGTAGCGTCAAATTGTGCCTGTGCCGTTCTCGGTAAGGAAATGCCAGCCTTGCCATAGCACCATTGAACCAGCCCCGAACAATCAAAAGAAGTGTTAGGATTGCTCCCGCCGTACACATAGTCCCAGCCTTGATATTTCAGAGCTTCATTCATTATCTTCTGTGCCAGCTCGCCCGATACTTGACTGACAGTGAGATACTGGCTGACAAGCTCTACATAGAACATATTCCCGTACCCGTAACGCCAGCCACCATTGCGCGCGACAGCGATAGGGTTTGTGTAGGTAACTTTTGTTCCACCCGACTTGTCACGGGCGAAATTTTCTGCCAGCGTGAAGCTGTGCTTTTTCCCGTTCTTAGTCACATAGTCGATATAGCCACCGCCATAGTTATAGGACTGTACCACGACGTTTATATCTTTTATGCCTTGATTTTCTGCTGAAGAAAGCAGGGACGCAAAATACTTGCACCCCTGCTTGATTGAGCTTTCTGTATCAAGGGAATTAGGCGGTAAGCCCATGCTCTCGGAACTCTGCATAACGTCCTCGGCTGTCCCGCCACTTTCCACCTGTATGATTGCCAGCAGATAGGGGACGTACTCGGATATGCCGTACTCTTTAGCGTATTTCTCCACCATAGGCTGATGTTTCAAGACCTCTGCGGACAGGTTCATGCCCGTTACCCATGAGGAAGAGCCACCGCCCCCGTCGTCGTCCTCGGCACTGATAAGGACACCAAAGAAAAGCACTATTGCAATGAGAAATGGAAACAGACTGCCGATAATGGCGATATGTCTCAGCTTCATTTCTTACGTCCTTTCTTTTCCGTGGTGTTTATGGTCGATTTCTTGATATTTCGTTCTTTTCTGGTGGTCTGTCGGTTCAGCTCCACACCGTTAAGCCTTGTCCCGTGTTTCTGTGGTACAGGTTCATCAGATTTTGAAGCCAGCGGACGTTCCTTGACAGATTGTGGCGTGGTCGGCTCGATATATACCTTGTCGGTAGTGACAGGACGCTTGATTTCCTGCATTTTTCCTGTGTCTGTCTTAGAAGCGGTGACAGGTCTTTCATGGGGACGGGTAGCTCCTGTTGTCGCTGATCCGTCCGTCGTTCTTCCAGCCTGCCTTTCTTCCTGTGCCTTTTGAAGCTCCATACGCTTGTCAGCGATATTCTGTCTATGTTGTTGAAGCTTGTCGGCACGTTCGCTCTGTCTGGTTTCCTGCCCCTGCACAATGCCACGCTTGAAGTCGGACACATTTGCTTTTGCCTTTTCCTTTGCGGAGTGTACGGCATAGGCGGTCTGGGTCGGCATATCCTTGATATTCTCCTTGACAGCCGTTGCCTTGTCCTTGACCTTATTTTTTGTATCAAGCACCGCACCCACGGCAGAACCAGCTCGGCTTCCAAAAGAAGCATTTTCTCGGCGTTCTTTTCTGCCCATACCAGCTCTGACAGATTTTCCAGAACCGTCATTCATGGCTGTTCCGGCTACTGTACCAGCCACCGCACCAGCGACACTTCCAGCACCGACAGCCCTTGCGATACGGTGTTCCATACGCCTAGCCCTGTGTCGCATGAACAGATACGGGCGACGGAATATCCTGCGTCCCATGCTCTGGCTGTCCCCAGCGTTAAGAGAGAACATACTCATAAGGTCGCCCAGCTTCATGTAGATACCCGCAAAGCAGACTATCTGTAAGAACGCAATCATAAAAAACGGGTAATCGGTGGATATGTTGTAGAACATACTGGAAATACTGAAAGCCACCGTGACAATGAGCGTTATCCCCGCCCTTGTCATAATCGTATTGAACACTCGCACGATTGCCTGTTTCGCCATATTCTCATAGCTGGGTATCATGGAGAGCAGGAAGCTGATAGGCAGGAACATAGCAAAAATGATAAATAGTATCTGGGAGAATATCATCATGCCTGTGAGCAGGAATACGAATATCGTTATCCCCAGATTGAAGATGAGCAGGAAGAACACCATTCCCAGACGGTTGATGACCTGCGGTATCGTCAGATTGTCATTGTCGTTATCCTCGATTTCCGTTTTCACCACGTCCTCACGGGTCGCCCCGTCTACTGCTGACGGACTGACCGATACCAGAGCTTCCACACGGTCAGCCCCGATTTCCTCTATATCGCTGTTGCCAAATTGCAGAAGTAGCCACGGCTGTTGTACCTGTATGGAGAACAGGCTGTCCCTTATCAAGTCCACGCTGTCTTTTCCTTGACTGTCGCTGTCGGGGAGCATGATTTTTGTTCCCAAATCCAGAGAAGCGGTGCTTATATCACTGGAAAAATCGTTTATCTTCTTGATATAGTCGGGAGCGTAGGCGATAAAGGAAGCGGACACGATAAACACCACAACGAAGTTGATAACAGCGTGGAGTGCCTTGCTGGTTTCTCGCTTGATAAGTCCCGTGTAGGCAACATAGATACCCACGATAAGGATAATGAGAAGCAGGAAGCCCACATAGAAGCCCGTACTTCCAAAGCCATTTTCCGTTACGCCCGCTAGGGTCTGTATGCTTTTCCCGATACTGTCTGCCATGTCGTTGATGAAGTCCAGCTTATACGCCTGCTGGACGACGTACCCTGTGGCATTGGATAGATACAGACTGATAGTCCAGATAAAGTTGGTGATACAGTAAAGCCCATACTGCACGCTCTTTCCGATACCGTCCAGCCAGTTCCACGGAAGCCAGCCCCAGCTATTGTCCACATAGAAATCAAGCTGGTAATTCTCCAACGGGTACTGTGAATACAGGTTGTCCGCATTGACGGTATCATCTACCAGTCCAGAAGCGTGTGCCACCGTCCCCAATAGGGAGAGCAGGGCAATGGTCGTCAGTACAACAATCACAGCTATCTTGAAAAAGCGAAAGAGCTTCTTTCTTGTCAGAAGCCCCTTTATCCTATCTATCATCACTCCACCTCGCTTTTCACGGGCGGTCTGGTATCAAAGGCGTGCAGTAATTCTTCAAAGACAGGGTGTATCTGCACCACGCCCACACGCCCGTACAAGTCTTGAAGCAGGCATTGTCCGTTCTCCAAGTCACGAAGCCTTTTCTGGTTGTTCTCGTCGTCCTTGTCGATACCGAAAAATTCAAGGGTCTGCTTGATCTCGTTTATATCCGTAGAACGGAAAGCGAATTTCAGACCGATATTGTTCTTTAGGCTCTCTTTGGACACGTCGCCAGAGGATTGCGTGACGAAGTACACGCCTGCCTGCATAGCTCGCCCTGCACGCACCAGCTTGTTAGAGAGGGTTTCGCCCTGTGCTACATTGAGAAACGCCCACGCTTCATCAAGGTCAACGATTTTAAAGATACTGCGGTCTGAATGAATGAAGTCTAAGGCAAAAGTAGAAATGACAATCAGCATAGCCACGGACAGCAGTTCAATAGTCGTGTATTCCTCAAAGGTCGTGTCCTTGTCGGGAAGTACCAAATCTGCCACCTGTATGATATTGAGCTGGTTGTCCAAGCTGATAGCGTTAGACACTGAACCGTCCGAGAACAGCAGATGTGCAAAGTCATAGTCCGTAAAGCTGTCGATATGGTCAGCAATATTGCGGGCAATCGCCGTGTCCTCTCTGCGTAGCTCGTCTATCACATGGAGAAGTCCTTTTCTGTCACTCTGGGTTACGGCTCGCACCGCTTTTCTAAGGACAGGGAATTTCTCGCCGTCCCTAGAGGAAATCCCCGTAAGGAATGTGAGAATATCTATCGCCAGACTTTCAGCGTCTTTCACATTTTTCATAATCACGAACGGGTCAAGAAGTCCTGCGTTTTCCTTATCGCTGGTAAGATTTACGATATTGATTTCATGTGCAATCTCTGGGAGTGTTTCTTTCCAGTTGCCACGCTCACTCTTAGGGTCGAGGATCACAGCCTGCCCGCCGAACAGTACGGAATAGTAGACGATCAGATTGTTACAGAATGATTTTCCACCGCCAAGCGAACCGACAAAGGCAGACGCTAAAGCATTGGTGACTGTCCCCTTGATACCCTGTGAAGCAAGGGACGGCTGTAAATAGACGTTTCTTCCTGTGTCCACGGAATAACCGATATAGATACCTGTATTTTCTCCAAGCTGTTGAGTCGCACCAAATCCAAGTCCTGCCAGAAAATCCGATTTTACATACTGCACATAATCATTGATATAACGCTTGCTGGCGGGAAGAAATTCAGAGTGAAGCCCCAGCATATCCCCAGCGGGACGCACCAGCTTGACATTCAGATCGTCGTAGAAGTCCTTGACCTCATCACAGCGTCGTTTCAGCTCGTCAAGATCGGGAGCCGATACCCTTATCACATAGGAGAGCTTATACATACTTTCCTTGCTCTGGTCTAAGTCGGTTTCCAGCTCGTCCACGCTGTCCAGTGCGTCCACCACATTTGAGCTGGTTTCGCTTCCAGACTGGTAAGCGTGATTGTCCAAATCTTTCAGCTCTTTCTTTTTATTTCTCACAGTAAAAAGTGCCTTGCGGTTGCCAACGATTTCTACATTCATGGAGGTATCCACGGGAAAGGTGAACTGCTGTTGCTGGAAATAGAAGATTTCCGACGACGGAAAATCCAGCTCGCCTACAATGGCGTTGACGGTAAAGTAGGACACGAAGCTCTCACTGTCCTCATGTTCCAGTCGCAAATATCGCTGGCTTTCTTCTATCAGACAGCGGGTAGGACGGATAAGATCGTACTGCTTGATAAGCGTTGCCTTTTTCAGTTTCTTCTTTGGAAGCGAATACTCGTAATCTTCATAAGCCACGCCGTCCCTGCCGTAGATATGCTCGATCAGATAGCCGAAGTCGTTCTTATCCAAGCGTCGGAACTTGAAACGGCGGGAAATTTTATTTTCCAGCAGTTTCTCCATTTTCATGTAGCGGTTGATCTCATCATCTGGCATGGAGATAAAGTCGTTCATCAACGTGTGGTTGACCTCATGCAAAAATTCCTTGAACGTCATAAATGCCGATTTCTTCATGCTGTCCAGACTGACTTTTTCCTCTGTCACAACGAGCTTGAAGCCGATAAAAAAGCGGTAGTCCACTTGATTGTCCCCAATCATGGAAACGAGAGCTTCCGTCTGTTCCTCTATCTTCTGGATTGCCACATCACGAAGTCGCCCCGTCACCAGCTTCTTTGACTGTTCCTGTATGCTTCTTATGGAGCTTTCCGTCGCTATCTGCAAGGCGTGTATCTTTCCCTCACGGGACTGTGCGATAAGCTGACGGAAGCTGTCATGGACGGTAAATTTCTGTTCAGCCGATAAGAAGCTGTAATTATACGGTATCAGCTCATAATAGGCGAACACCTCATTGTCCTTGTTCCAGACAAGGTTGTTGTCGATATATTTAATCGGGAACATACATCACACTCCTAACCGCCGTGACGGGTTCGCTGAACACTTCCTTTTCCAGCTTCACGGCTTTTCCTGCATAAGTTACTTTTGGTCGGACGGCATAGGTCAGCATAGACTTTAAAAAGCTGTAAGGCTTCTTGCCGTCAAATGTTTTTTGGCTCATGAACCATGTGAGGGCAACGGGAATACCGAAGTATTTCAAAAACGCTCCCTCAATAAGCGATAACGGCGGTAAGTCCCCTAAGAGAATGACGGCAAACTCCGTAATGACAAACCACGTTATCTGGGTAAAGGTAACGGGAAACGGGAGAGTAAAGTCATTGATTGCGTATAAAACTTTCTCCACGTTCCAGATACCCGTGTAGCTCTTAATCTTTTTCAATTCGTTTCAGCTCCTTTCTTTCAATGATTAAGGGACAGCCCGCTTCTGGCCGTCCCCGTAAAATACAAAAAGCTGTCAGTAGCGACCTTGCCTGTCGCTGATCTGCCAGCACTAATATGGTATCTCGCATATCCCACGGCTTGTTTCAATGAATGTCCCCTCTATGGATAAATCCCTGCCGTATGCTTCATAGTCGATATAGCTCTGCAACGGTAACGGTATCTCGCCCAATACCTGCATTTCATCAATGAAATAATAGGCAAGGTCGGTCATATCCTCACAGTCTGGATAGAAATATATCTCGTCCTTATGTTCGTAGACTTCTTCCAGACTTCCATAGTGGGAAACAAACTCGTCCAGAGCGTCGGTGATATAATCGGGAAGCTCACAGATCATCTCATACATCTCATTGAGTTCTTGAATAGAGATATACTCCCCGATTTCAATAGGAAAGTTATCCGTATCATGGACAGCGTATTCCTCATAATAGCTGTTCAGCCCGATACGCTCCGCAACATCTTCCTCGTCGATAGGGAAAGAGAACCAGTCCCCCACAAGGTAGCCCTCATTGTATTTGCCAAGATTAGCGATATACACTCTCATGTCGTCAACCACAGGCACACACCTCTTTTCTATGGAAGCTCATAGATACCGTGATCGGTTTCCACAAATCGTCCGTTGCTGTCAAGGTACTGTCCGTAGGCTTCAAAATCGAAATAGCGGATAACGCTCTCGCTAAGGGAATTGAAAACTGGGTCATTGTTCAGAACGTGTCGGGCAACGTCCGCCATGTTCTTACACCATGAATAGTGGATTATATCGTTTCTGTATCGGTGCAGTTCGTTAAGATCAGAGAAGTAACACATCAGCTCCGCATAGTCCTCTTTCAAGTCAGACGGTAAGTTTTCGTAGGTGTGGTACAGATCATTGATTTTTTCGACAGTGGTATCTTCCTGTACTTCATCAGCAAAGGGAAGCTCCTTGCCTGTGATATAGTAATAATCTGTATCTACATCAATCCCCAGCAGTTCTTCCACCTGTTCCGTGTCGATAGGCAGGGTGAACCAAAAGGCTCGGATTTCTCCGTCTGTCGGTTCTCGTGCTTCAATCTGCACACGCATTTCTTCCATGTTTCATCACGTCCTCTCTTGTCAACGCTTCCTGTATGACGGCGTAAGGCACACCGAATACATAGCGTGAAAAATCTTCTAACTGTTTCTTAGGGTAGTCAAACAGGCAAAGTCGTTTCATCTCAAACCAGACCGCACGCTTGTAATAGGGCAGGTCGGAGAGATACGGACACCCGATTTTGGCCTGCATATCCGTAAAAATATCTTTCAATTAATCACTCCAATCTTAAATTTGAGTATAGAAAAAGCGGTTGATCTCCAAAGGAGTAACCGCTTAATTACGTTTATTCATCATCTCCAAATTTTTCTAGATCATTGCTCCAAAGAGGTGGAGCTTCTGGGAAAACTTCATCATGCGTTTTAAAATATATTTCTCGAATGACATCAATCCAATTATTTATATTTTTCATTGCAACAATGCCATCTCCATATGGAAAAATACTTAAGAACATACTCGTAATCTGTGCCAAAGATATGGCTGAATGTTCTGCTGGTGTCGTAATTCCATAATCACTTCTGCCAACGGGAATAATATTTTCTGTCTTCATATTACCCAAACGTGCAAATGTTCCCTGTGGTGAAGCATGAACAGTTTTGTTTGCTAAATCATATTGTTTTCTCCAGACTTTTGTATTCATATCGCAATGAGTTTGAATATCATTAAAACTTATATATCGCTTTTTTGAAGAAAACAAATCACTTGCTCGTGCCCATTCATATCTATCGTCTGTTTCGCTTGCTTCAATAAATGCCTTTGCAACATTTTCACCATTCTCTGTTATAAATGAAGCTATTATGGAAAGTTCATACATAGAACGCCACCTGGCATATGCTCCATCTGCAAATCCATTTTTCATAAGGGTGATGATTTCAAGAAATTCCTGTAAAGCCCGTCCATGGATATGAAGCATAGCTGAAAAAGTGTTATTATTTTGAATTTTTTCTTCAATACTTAAATCGTTAACATACTGCACATAGGACTCAGCAACTTCTAAAGTCATAATATACATTGCTTCTGAAGCAACAAAGCCTCTATACCATTTTTGTTCTTGTCTGACTATAAATTCCTCTTCTTCTGCACGAAAAGCCATGACCTCTTCATACATTGTTTTTTTCATATATTGAGTAGTATCATCAGCCATTTTAAAAAGCATTTCTCTAAATAAGTCACTCAAATCAATTTTTTCTAATTTCTTCATGACTTCTTTAGCTTCAGCTTCCGTTTCCGCCTGTTCAAGTCTTTTTCTTACAGATTTTAAAAACGTATCTTGCAGAAAAGTTGAAACATTATCTTTTGCCATATCTTTAGCCCGCCCTTTCCAATGTCTTATATGTAAATTATAACATCGTTAAGGATGGCTGGCACTATCTATTATGCACCGATAATCTTATTGAACAGCTCTAACAGCACGTCCTTGACACCGCCGGCATTGAATACCAGCCCGACAGCGATTAAGGCAATCACAAGGAAGCCGATAAGTTTTGAAAACTCTCTCTTAAATCCTAAGTAGATACCGATAACCACGATTGCCATAAGCACTAAGCTCTGGGCGTTGCTTAAAAACCAGTTGTATAAGTTCTGTCCGAAATTCATTCTTTATCAATCCTTTCTTTTTTGATTTCTTCCATTTGTTCGTCAGCCATTTTGCTGACCTGTGCGATACACATAAGGACGACACCAATACCCATTCCCAGCGATACCAGCACCAAGTCCTTGACAAGTTCTGCCATAGTCAAAATTCTCCTTTACTCTGTGATAAGTTCCTCTGTGTCCGCTGTCTGCTGTCTGATTATCTGCAAATGCTTTTCCGTCAGCTTTGCATTGTCCTCAATCTCTTTCAGATAGCTTGTGCTGTTGCCTGCGTCTATCTTTTTCAGCATTTTCAGCGTAGGAGCGACCTGTCGGCTTATCCAGCCCAGCGTCCTTTCCAGCGTGTAAGGCTCTGGGTCTGTCGTCAGCTTGATAGGTGGTCGGTCTTTCCCGATAAACCACGCCCAGCGGTCATTGAGCTTCCAGTCTGTCTTTCGCTTCTCCGGCTCTCTGTCCACGAAGCGGATATAATGATTGATGATAGAAAATGCCGTCTGTTCTGCGTCATAATGGGTCAGCAGTTCACGGACGGCATAATAAGCTCTTTCATCTTTCAGCCGTATCTCGAAGCGGTTCTTTATGGGTGCTTCCTCAATCGGTATTCCCAGCTTTGCGTACTGCTCGTAGTTCTTCTCGTAACAGCAGAAGTAGACTTCCGATTTCAGAGAACCGATATACAGTGTGTGTCCCATGCCTGCCTTGTCCTGCTCGTTGTGCTTCACCAGCTCACCGCTGGCATAGGACTTGAAAGAACGGAACAGGGAAACACATTCCTCACGGTTGCACTTGGCGGTCAGATCTGGAATATCCAGTATGCCCGCCCTGTCGTTAATCGCAAGGTCAAGGCGTTTCATCACACCGCCCTCAACCAGAGCGTCCATGAGGAAGTCATACCAGCTTCGCTCCTGTGCCAGCAGATAACTCTCAAACTGGCGACAGCCTTTTCCTTTCAGCTCCAGAAGCGTGCCTTTTTCCTCGTCCTGCGAGGTATAGACGAACACATCACCCAGATAGTAATGCTCAGTGTATTTGTAGTGTCCGTAGTCCTCATGGAGCATATAGTCGATATTGAGCTTCAATATATCTTTGATAACGTGCTGTATATCCAGCGTGGGGAAACGGATACGCACATAGTCGAACAGCAGGAACATAGGAGCGTCGGGATTGAATTTCTCAACAGCTTCCATGAGCTTTTCTTGCATATCGTCCGTGAGCGTTACCTTTCCCGCTTCGATACGGTTCAAATGTTCACGGCTGATACCAGCCATGAGTGCAAGCCTTGTCTGGGACACGCCGTATGATAAGCGTTTCTCTTTCAAGACGGTTATAAAGGTGCTTTCATTCAGCCTGCATACCCCCAATCGTGAAAGTGTGATATTTTCCGCCGATTGTCACAGTCAGCTATGAGTGAGAGAAAACCCTTATACCAAGCGGGATTTCCAGACTTTTTGACCGTAGTTTTCAGCGGAATTGTGCCCCTCTGTTAGATACCGAGGGGCTTCTTTCGTGGAGCAGGGCAAGCCCTGCTCCACAGGACGGCTTGCACGGTCTGGGTCGCTTCGCTGACCGTTCCAGCCATCAGTGGTTCAGCCTATCCTTGTCATGCCCGTATAAACTACGATACAGTCGGTATCTCTTGAAAGACATTTTCTGGCTATATCCTTGTCAATCTCGTATTCACGGCATACCTTTCTGAAATGCTCCCTGTCCATGACAAGAAACGTATAGCGGAAAAGACAGCCCAGCAGGTTCGCCATAGGTGCGGGAAGCTCCACGGAAAACAGCAACGGCATTTCCAGATAGTCCTCTGCCAAATCTTCCAGCAGTTCTGACATTCTTTTGTGAAAAAGTGCTTCTGGATAGTCGTCGTCCTGTTTATATTCACTGTCTGCCGTAAAAGCCAAATCGGACAGGAATTTTCCATAGCCCAATCCGATACAGGTAAGTACACTGTCGGTACATTCTGGTTCATAATGGATTTCCAAATATCCCATAATCATTCAATCTCCTTTTGTTTCTCTGGTACGGCTTGCCTTGCCAGTGCAAGAGAGCCGATAGTCTGTAAAAAATCATGCCCCTTTGGTACAAGGGGAGTGTAAAACTCCGATATGACGCTCGTACCCACATCACAATAGCCACGTCCTTTGATACGCTTTTGGAAGAACTGTTTCTTTACGTCGCTTCCAAAAAGCATACCATAGCCTAGCTCGCTGATACGTCCCAAGCCCACACGGAAGTTGAAGTTATCTCTGATACCGTCGCTGAAATACTTTGCGTCGGGACGCTGGCAGGCGACAATAAGGAAATAGCCCGCCTGTCTGCCAAGCATAACGATTTTCTTTAGCTGGCTTAAAAGGCTCATGCTTTCCTTTGTCCCCAGCATTTCCAAGAACGCCACATACTCGTCAAAGATAAGGAAGCAGGGCGGTAAGCCCAGATAGGCATAGTTCTCGCCCGTCTTGTAGTCTGGGTGCTGTTTCATTTCCTCGCTTCGCTGTACCATGCCCTCATAGAACGCATTGACACATTCAATCATATCTTCTTTGGTGTGGTACACGTTATCCATGACCGTACCCAAGTCCGTAAGGTCAGCGTTCTTAGGGTCTAAGATGTAAAGCTGGGCGTTGGTCTGCAAGAGGGCTTCAATGATTGTCAGCAGGAAATAGGTCTTTCCACCGCCAGTACCGCCACAGATAAGGGCGTGAGGGAGTGCGTCGTATTCCCATGTAAGGTTCTTCATCAGACGCAAGCCCCCGTTTTCAGCCTTTACCTCGTCAATCGTGATACGGTTCGCTATCATGTCATAGAGCAGGGTGTACTCGATATAGCCGTCATGGAGCGTCTTGTCGGTCAGCTCACAATAAAGCCCGCTTTCCAGCTTATCTTCCAGTCGCAAAAGCTGGTCTTGATACTTTCCTAAAGAGATTTCACAGCGGATATGGAGCAGTCCCGTGTCCATTTGATAATAGATTTTAGGAAACCAGACGATTTTTTCCCTTGATCTGCTCTGCAGGTCAGTGAAAAAACCGCTGTCCTGTACGGTCTGTGCTTCATACCACTTGTTGTCCAGTATCATGCGGGAGAGCTTTTGACGGTGTAATAGCTTCTTGAAGCTGTCATGGAAGAAGCGGTAATAAAGAAAAGCGACCAATGCACAAACACCAGTCGCTATCCCTATGGTTATGAAATTGTATGTGGAAAGCGTCACGCCATTATCAAGCAGGCTGAAATGCTCCCAATCGGTACGCATGAGCTGTCCCATGTTCAGTAGCAGGAGAACCGCCACGAACAGGAGCAGGAGCGTACCTACACAGAAGCGGTACACAAGGTTCTTGTCGCTGGCTCTGATACGCTTTCCCTTATATTTGTATAGGTTCATAAACACCCCTTTCTGGATATGGAAAAAGCGGTCAATCGTAAAGACTAACCGCTTTAAAATATACCTTATTCCTTTTCCTTTATTTTAAAATCAATTTGTATGTATAGATTTAACAGGTCTGTTGTTTTAATGAGTTCAGTAATATCACTAATATCTCCAATATCAATACTTAAAAAATCATCAACTTCTGTATCTGCCAACCAACGATATTCTTGTTGATATGCATATTTTTGGCGTTTCCAAAAAGCAATTCTTGAATTATCCTCTTGAACTTGTTTTAAATGCTCAAGGCTATTAGAACTATAATATTGAACAAAATCTCTTGAAAATCCTATTCCTTGATTTAACATTCCTTTTTTTACACGCTCAACAAATTCATCTCCATTTTTTACTATTAACGCATACTCTCCAAAGTCAGGCATTTTTTCCAGTTGCTCTTGTGTAAATTTATATTGAACTTTAAGAATATCTCCCTGCTGTTCTTCACTAGTATGATTTCGATAGTCAAAAATAAACATACAAAATACAGGGCATTTTAAATATCCTAAATTCATGCTAACAGTAGGAGCTTTAATTTTTCCCACTAGCTCGTTCGTATCTATAGTATACATTGACAAATTTACATCTTGAAGCATTACTTGTCCGTCATACATATCTCCAATACTCTCGTCAGAAGTTGCTTTTTCTAAATCAACATAATATTGAAGATTTTTCATATAGAATTGCCCAGCTTGCAGTTTTTCCAAATTCTCTTTTGCGCCAAATTTTAATAGCATTGACCAGCCATTTTCGATAGTTCTTTCTTCCATAACAACACATCTCCAATTATTGTTTTATAATTCTTCGATATCTACTACATGGGTTACACCTATACTATAATATTCTTGATTATTAACCATAAGGTGTAGCATATCATCTTGTTCATCATATTGCGATAATTCAAATGATAAAATTGTCCCCTCAACGGTAGTGCCATTATCATCTACAAGTTTTATTTTTGTTCCTATTTCTAAGTACATATCCACACCTGTCATATTATCCTCTTTTGTAATTTTAAGACACGGTATAATATTTGTAACTACCATTTCGATTACTCTCCTTATGTTTATATCGATAATTATAAGGCTCTTTTAAATGAGTTGCAATGAAAAGAGAACGATTATTTTTTCTGCTGTCCCTGCGGAGCGTGGTTCTGCGGATTTCCTGCGGGCTGACCGCCTTTATTTTTCAGCGCAATGTCGTCGGCCTTGATGTACCACTCCACATCTGCCCCTCGGTAGTTTGCATTTGCCACCGTATCGGCAACAGGATTGATAAGCTCCACCTCGGCATTGTACGGATAATCTTTGACAGGGATTTCCGCTGGGATAGATACCTGTATCGTGCGTTCCTGTTGACTACACTTCAAGTCATAGGTTCTACGCTTGATTTCCTCGCTGGTCGTCCCGTCCTCATTCTCCACACGCACTTCATGTCTTAATGCCGAGAATTTCAGCACTCCAAACGTCTTTTCCTTATCCAATACAATTCCATTCGCTAATCTCATAATCTGATACCCCCTTTACTTGCTTTCCTCGGCTGGAAGCATATCATCAGCCGTTAAGATATAGTTGGTGTAGCCACGACCACGCACGTTCTTTCCCTCGGCGGTAATCTTAGGATTGACGAGCTTGACTTTCTGCTCATACTTGAAACGCTTCTCCCCAGCCTTTGCGGGAAGCACCACGATAATGTCGTCGGCTCTCTGAATGTCGGAATACAGGTTGTAGCTTCTCGTCACGGGAACAAAGCGACCATTGACACGCTGTTGTTCCACGTCATTTTCTCCTGCAAACTCTAAATTTCCAAAAGTCTGTGCCATGTCAGGCACGATATATTTTAATTTCATGTGTTCATACCTCATTTCTTTCTGTAATTGATATGTGGGGAGCTACACTCCCCACGCCCCTAGTGGACTGTTCTTTTCCGTAAATCCGCAAGCAGATTAACAGAAAAGGAACAGTTTAAATTTTCATTTCTTGTCACATCAGAACATACGGCGGGGAGCGTGATTTCTTCATCATAAGCAGACCGTCCGATTATGAACGTCTACGCTTGAAGAAGTATGTTCCTGCCACGCCTACACCAGAGAGAACAAGAAGCCCTAAGAATAAGGCAATGTTCGTGTTATCACCTGTCTTTGGAGCGTCGCTTGTTTTGGTCGGTGTATCTGGTGTGGTCGGCTGTTCCGGCTCTGTTGGTTCTTCCGGCGTTTCTGGTACTTCTGTGATTGTCACAGTCTGCCCGTCGTCCTCAATGTCCTTATGCTCCGTAACCTTAGTCGGCTCGTCTGGATTGCTCAAATCGTATAATTCCTCAAAGGTCACAAGCTCTTTCCCGCCAAGCTCGGAAGCGTCGAATGTAAAGGCAATCTGTACTTCCATGCTTTCACTGTCGGCAGTAAAGGTATAGTCATTTTCAACACGTTCACCGTTGATGATAAGCTCGGCGTTTTCGTCCTTAATCATCTGCCAGCCTTTGAGCTGATACTTTGTGCCGATTTCCAAGCCGTCAAGGGTAACGGTATCAATGATTGTCACGTCTTTTCCTGCTTCAATCTCTTTCTTTCCATCCTCGCTGGTCGCTGTGGTATGGATAGAGATGATACGCTCCGTGATAAGCACCGTCTGTCCCTCGTCGTCAATGTCCTTGTGTTCTGCCACCTTTACAGGCTCGTCCTCATTGGAAAGGTCGTAAAGTTCTTCAAAGGTTACAAGGTTATGACCACCCAGAGAAGAAGCGTTGAACGTGTATTCTATTTCAATCTTCATTTCTTCGCTGTCGGCTGTGAATGTGTAATCACTTTCTACACGCTGTCCGTCGATAAGAAGCTCGGCGTTTTCCTCTTTCAACATCTGCCAGCCTTTGAGCTGATATTTTGTGCCTTTTTCCAGCCCGTCAAGCGTAACCGTGTCAACGATTGTTACCTCTTTGCCAGCCACGATAGACTTCTCGCCGTCCTTGCCTGTGGCTGTGGTATGGATAGAGATTTCTTTCTCGTATTCATCAGTAAGTGTCCCTAAGTCAACGGTCACATTGTTTCTGGACACTACGATTTCAAAAGGTGGGATAAGCTCAAAGCCCTTGTTGTTCTCACAGCGTAATTCCTCAATGATATAGGTATCGTAAATCAAAGCACCTTTGCTGTCGTCTGGCTCGCTTGTTCCAAACCAGATACCGTCCTCGCTGGTCTTTCCTGCGTTGGTGTTGTTCTTATGGGAAGCCCAGTCAGAAGAAGTGGAGAACTGTCCGTTATCATCAGTTACGATAATGTGGCTCTCACCTGTGGTCTTGCTGGTGATCCTAAACGGAACTCCCGCAAGACGCTGGTGTGTGCCAGCTCCAATCTTGACACCCTCCAGGTCGCCACGCTTCACTTGATTGTAGATAGATGTGTCTGTCCCTGTAAGGTCAACGATTTTTCCGTCCTCTGTGATTTCAAATTCTATCGGTTCTGCACCGTCCGTCAGATAGCCCTCTGGTGCTTTGCTTTCCTCGATACGGTATTTCCCGTAAGGTAACAGGTCGGCAGAAGTAGAAGCTACGCCCTCAATGTCGGTAAGGGTTGTCTTTACCACTTCGCCTTTATTGTAGAGCTTGCCCTCGACAAGTACGGCGTTGTTATTAAGGGAAATGATTTCAAATTCAGCGTCTTTCAAGGTCGCACTTCCTTGACCTTTGGTATCGCTGGTTTCCAAATCTCGTTTCTGGATTTTCACACCGCCACGGATAACCTTGTCTGATACATGATACTGATTGCTTCCAGACAGTACGGCAATGTCGCCGTCCTCGGTAATCTGTGTAAGGTACATTCCCTTAATCTGTTCCTCGCTACCGTTTGCCTGCATATATGCACCGTCAAGAAGATAGCCGTTAGGAGCTTTTGTTTCCTCAACGGTCAGCGTTCCTAAAGGAAGCACGTTCTTTCCGTCCTGTGTATAGAAGCTGTCCCCAGATACCTTGTATTCATCAGAAAGGCGGGAAACATAATGGATAGTGCCGTCGCTGTCCTTTTCAGCGATTGTCTTTGTCACCCATGTTTTTGTCGGCTCGCTGGGGAGATTGTCAGCGGTATAGTGTCCCGCATAGAATTTCCATGTGAACTCCGCACCCTCTAGGGAAGCGTCGCCCTGTGGAGCGTCTTTCTGTGTTTCCATGTCAATCTTGAAAAGCTCGATAAGGGTATCTGTAACCTTTGGCGTATCGGATACGTTCAAGGTCGCTGTCTTGCCAGCTTCAACATTTAAGGAATACACTGTATTGTCCACCTTGTAGCCAGCAGGAGCGGAAAGCTCTTTGATGTAGACTGTGCCAGCCTTTACTTCCACAGTATCAGTATTTCCGCTGTTATCCGTCGTAAGGGTGGCAAGCTGTTTTGTGCAGTCCTTATCAGAATAGACACCATAAGTCGCACCAGCGATAGAGTAAAGCCCGTTCCCGTCGGTAATGCTGGCATTACTGGAAGTCTTTTTAAGGGTGGCATTTCCTACGGCAAGTTTCGCCCAGAACTGTCCAATGTCCTGTCCCTCGCCAGAGTAGATGTAACCGCCACATTCATAGCGTCCTTTATTCTCACTGGCAAAGGCTTTCGCCCCAGCGTAAACCTCGTCCTGTACGGCTTTTGAGATTTCATCATAGGAAGCTCTGACGTTATCGCATTGCCAGCCAAGATGAACACTCAATCTCTGCCATACGACGCACTGTTCAAGAAGATAGACCTGTTTATAATTCAGCTCGCTGTGGCTCTGTGCGTACTGCTTGACGTATTCCAGAGAGAGGGCAACGTTGGAAATCTGGTCAGCACTCATGCGTGTGCTTGCGTCGGCTCTGGTCTTGTAGCCGTTCTTGAAGTTGGTGTTGATGTCCACGCAGTAGGCAGTTTCGCCCTCAACTTTCATAATTCCCTCATTAAAGGTCGAACCGATAGAACCGTCATTCATAACCTTTTCGATATAGCCTGCTCGCTCCGCACTTTCTGTCCAGTATTGCGTTTCAGAAGCGTGGACTGCCGTTGTCGGCAAAGCGGTAACGATAGTCGCAAAGGCAAGGAAGCCTGTGGCTAATCGCTTCAATATCTTTTTCATAGCTTTTAAAATTCTCCTTTCGTTTGGATATAGAAAAAGCCGTCCATTTCTGAACGGCTGGTAATAGAAAAGGAACGTCAATATCGGCGTTCCATAATCTACTTGCGATATTCAATTTTACAATTTGTGATACTGATATACTGTGGCAAGAAAAGGTATCTCTCTGCCGATTGACACCAATTTTGACACCAATTTTTTATAAAATGACGATTTCTGACGAGTTAAGATAAAATCATAAAATCCGAGAAACGCCCATAAATAGGCACTTACGGCACTCTATGAAGTTAGACAAATGCCACACTGCGATAACAAGAGGTGATTGCTAATTTTTTCAAGGGTTAGGCGAACAGTCTGTCCTTTTTTCAATTGACTAACATGAGTGGAGTCAACGTAATAGCGGATAGCGACTTGCTGTGTTTTGGCAATATCTGGGTAAATCTCTGCAATCTGACTGCCTTGCGGCAAGAGCGTTTGCCCTTCAAATTCATCAGAAACATGTAAAATGCCACTTTGACTAGCTTTTAAAACGGTGTCAGCTTTGGAGAGATTTGTCTGGTCAAGCTGCGCTTGCAAATTTTCTTTTTCTTGAGTAATTTGCGTAAGTTGTGTTTCAGCTTGTGTCAATTCCTGCTGACGCAAGCTTTCAATTTGATTAGTGGCACTAGTGTCATAACTTCCCGTTGAATAATTGGAAGCAGCTTGTGTTTGCAAACTAGAGATAGAGGCATTAATGCTATCAATCTGCCCTTGTAGGTCTGTTAAAAATTGATTTTTAACGCTTTCTTTGCTAGCAGAATTGTTGTCAGTTGAACTGCTTTGTGTATCAATTGTTTGAATTTGGCTAAGATAGCTATTAAGAGTAGCTGCATATGGATTATTGCCAGATACGTTTGTTTTATCAGTTTGAATAGCATCTTTAACTTCTTGATATTGACTGGCTTGGGGTTGTAGGTTAGCAATCTGATTGGCGATAGCTGCATTTGCTTGGTTGACACCAGCTTCTTGTTTAGCAACTGATTGGTTTGATTGAGAAACTTGAGCAGTAATTGTTTGAGATTGATTTAAAAAACGCTCAACGGTTGCTAAATAACCAAATTCATCATCACCTGTAAAAAGGTTTTGTCCTTGCTTTAGACTTTCTTTCAATTGATTGAGTGCCTCTTGTTGGCGTTCATATCTTTCGATTTGTGTTTGAATGGCATTAAGTTGACTATCTTCCAATTTGTCGGAGTATTGGATGAGTAAATCCCCCTTTTTGACTGCCTTATTTTCACTAAGATTATTGGTTAAAACGGTGTTATTGCTACTTGATTGGACAACAGCGATGACTTTTGTTGGTCGGATACTACCAAGTGTCGTAACGGTAATTTCCTTTTTACCAATGAGAGAAAAGGCAAGGAGAAAAAAGACCAAGAGTGTCATTGGAATCACTAAGACAGTCGCAAAATTATGATAACGCCTATGATAAAATTCAGCAGATTGAAATAATTTAGGATTCATATGGTCTCCTTTTATTCATGAAATAACTGTGCATAGAAACCTTGATTTTGGATGAGTTGTTTATGATGCCCTTCTTCGATAACTTGTCCTTTATCTAGAACAATGACACGGTCAGATTGTTCAGCAATGCTCAAACGGTGGGCAACAAAAATAATAGTCTTGTCTGTGAGAGATAGTAAATTTTTAATCACACGTTTTTCCGTTAGAACATCAAGACCACTTGTGGCTTCATCTAAAATCAAGACGGGAGCTTGTGTCAGTAAAGCGCGTGCTAAAGCTAAACGTTGCTTTTGCCCACCAGATAACCCAGCACCATCTGAAAGTTCGGTATGGTATGCTAGTGGCATCGATTCAATATCAGCACGGATTTCAGCGATTTCACAAGCATTCAAAATTTCTTCTTGCGTGATATTGTCAGGTGCTCCCAAGGTTAAATTTTCTAAAATCGTCCCTGAAAAGACGTAAGACTGTTGTGGTAGGTAATTAATGTATTGGCGAATGGCTTTTTTATCAATGGTTTTTAAATCGTAGCCACCAAGGGTAATCTGTCCATGGTTAGGTGTGTAAAAATTGACAATCATTTTAGCTAAGGTCGTCTTACCAGAACCGCTGATACCAACTAGGCTAATTTTTTCACCCTTTTTAATGTGTAAATTTACATGACTCAGCGTGTCACGACCAAAACCATATTTATAAGAAACATCATCAAAAATAATATCTCCTTGTAGAAAATGGCTGTCATTTAAGAGTTGTTTGCCATCAAATTCAGACGACACTAAGTAAACTTCATTGAGACGATTGTTAGCTACTTTGGCAGATTGTAGTTTGGTTTGCAGATTAATAATATTTTCCATTGGCGTTGTAAAGTATGACAGAAGCGTATTGTAAGTAATCAATTGTCCTACTGAAATGTTCCCAGCCATGACTAAATGTGAACCATACCAGAGAATGACAACGTTTAAAATCAGCTGTGCTCCCTGTTTTAACGACGTTTGCACAGCTTCATACTTACTAAGCGTAAAACTTTTATCCAAATAATCCACAAATTCACGGTCAATATTTTGATAACGGACTTCCTCACTAGTCAAAGATTTAATTGTTTCAATACCATTGATATCTTCGATAATCGCAGAGCTAACCATAGAATTGGCTTGCATGACATCGTGATTCATTCGCTCAAAAGGCTTCATAAAAGCCAAAATAATAATAGCATAGATAGGCAATGCTATTAAGGTGATGAAAAAAAGATTGGCATTTTGCAGAATTAAGACACTTCCGACAATAAACAAAATACTCACATCTAAAAATAAAGAGAGAATCGTTGATGCCAGTGCATCAATAATCGAGTTGGCATCGGTGAAACGTGAAATAACTTCACCTGTCCGCCTTGTGGCAAAAAAGGACATGGGCAATTCAAAAATGTGACGAATATAAGACAAAATCACGTCAATCGTTAACCGTTGGCTCAGCACAACAAGTAAATAATTTTGTGAAAAGCTCATGATTTGTTGCATTATATAGGTTACAATCAACCCAACCGAGACAATGCCAAGAGTGGATTGCAAATGATTAGGAATATAATCGTCTAAGATTCCTTGCAAATAGTAAGAACCGACAATATTAATCAAGGTCACGAGCAAACTTGCCAGAATGATATAAGTTAGCAGTACCTTTTGTTTGAAAATAATTGGTAAAAAGCTTGTTAAGCCATTTTTCTTATCTTTATGCGGTTGATAATGCGGAGCAGGCGCTAAAAAGATAGCAACCCCAGTCCATTCTTTGGCAAAATGCGCTTTGGACATTTTAGTGACCCCAACGCTCGAATCAGGGTCACCGATAATAAGATAATCTTTTTTTGCTTTGTAGATAACATAGTAATGCGGGAGTTTGCCTTCTTTATTAACATGAACAATAAAAGGATAGGGAATATCAGCCATATCAAACAGTTCCATATTAGCCTGAACGGCGCGTGTTTCAAAGCCGATTGCTTTAGCTGCCTCAACTATCCCTAATGCTGTTGTCCCTTCCTTAGTTGTTTTGGCTAATTCTCTCAAATGAGCCAACGAGAAATCTGATCCATAATGTTTGGCAACTGATGCCAAAGCTGCCACACCACAGTCTCGCAAATCAATCTGACTAACATATTTATATCTTCTCATAACCTTTCCCTTTTAAAAATGAAACTAGAACTATTGTGCCATAAAACAAGATTAAAAAACGCCCAAGTCGTAAAAAGTCAAAAATGGGTCGCAAACGGTCAAAAAATCATGAAAATACAAAAAATTTTACCATTTACGACCTAAAAATGACAAATTACGACTTGGACGTTTATTTTTTCGAAAAAGTATTATACTAAGATTGTAAAGGTTACAACCCTAAAAAATAATTTAAGGAGGTATTCAAATGAATATAAAAACTTTTGAACAATTTGATGTAATGACAGACGCAGAACTTGCTAAAGTTGAAGGTGGAGGCATGGAATGGATTGGAGATGTATTGGGTGCTATAGGTAATGCTGCGCATCCTGTTAACCCTCGTCAAGTGGTAGATCAATTAAATGGAAAGTATCCACGTCGTGGTTCTGTTCGTTCTTGCCCTCCTGGAGGAACACCTAATGCTTGTTGATAATTTGTCTGTAGAAATTTCTAAATAATGTTATTTTAAAGATAATTTAGAAGTTTTTTAGTAAAAAAGAAATACGGTATGTAAATTATGAAAGCATTATATAATGGTCGTCTGTCTGATGTATGGGAAATAAGTAAGACGAATGTTCAACCAGTATGGGTTCAGCAAGCCTTTAAACAAAATTATCTGAAATGGAACGATAATAAATTAATAATTTCTATGAGCGGAATAAATCCGTCTATGAAATTTAATTTGAAAATTAGCTTATTGAGTTATCCTGGTTACGCCTCTTATCCTGTGGGGTATATCGGAGATTTTTTAGATATTACTAACCATCGTGTTGTTTCAAAAAAACAATTTCATAAACATTATCAAATTATTGAGGAGGATCCTCTATAATTCTCATTTATATCTAAAACTACAGTTTAAAGCAGCATAATAGAGATGCCATTCATATTACCCCATTCCCTTATATTTGCAGAGAAAATCGCGGTAAAAAATAATAATTTATTCTGGAAGAAGTTAAGCTACCTTACTTGGCTTCTTTCTTTTTTTAAAAGGAGTATCTATGATAGAAAAACTAAAAACCAAGCTCGTGCCAAAATTGTTAGCTTTATTTTTTATCGTTTTCGAACTATTTGGTGTTGCTGAAATAATGAGTATTATTTTTTGGCAATTTGATTTATCAACAACAGATTATTTTTATCTTGTTCTTAATAGTTTAACTATTCTTTTTGTTGTAGTATAGTCATTTACCTAAAACGAATAAGACCAGAAATGTTTCAAATAACGTCGCTAAAACCTTTGGATTATTTACTAACTCTGCTTGCTTTTTGGTTGATATACGCCTACTATGGCAAACTTTTATTTGTTGGGGCTAATCCTGATTTTGATTTGGTGTTTTTCCGTCACTCACCTCAGGAGTTTTTGGTGGCTTTACAACCCTTGGTTGTTGATCCAATCTTAGAAGAATTACTTTACCGTGGCGTTTTAATGACTAGCTTTTTTGAAAAATCAAAGTATTTCCTCGATTGCTTGTTATCTGCTATTTTATTTTCATTTGCACATTTGCTTTCCTATGGTTTTAGACTGGATTTATTTGAGAAATATGTTGTTTCGGCTTGATTTTAGCCCTTCTTTTCAGAAAAACACGGTCAATTTCCCCATCAATTCTTGTTCATATGGCATGGAATATTTATCTGAGCTGGCACCTTATTACCTTTGTTTTCTTTGGTCAATAAAAATAGTCACATAGTATGAATATAAAAACTTTAAAATAAGTCGCAAACGGTCAAAAAATCATGAAAATACAAAAAAATTTACCATTTACGACATAAAAACAACAAATTACGACTTGGACATGCATTAACCGCACAATCTGTTAAACTAAAATCTGTCAGTTGCGATGACAAAAATTATTGGGAGGTATTCAAATGAATACAAAAACTTTTGACCAATTTGATGTAATGACGGATGCAGAACTTTCTACTGTGGAAGGTGGAGGATGGGTAAAATGTGGACTAGGAACAGTTGGAAGCGCACTAACAGGAGGAGTTGCTGGTGCTGCTGTAGGAACCGTTACGTTACCTATTTTTGGGACAGTATCTGGGACTGCAGCTGGTTTTTGGGGAGGTGCAGCGACTGGAGCTGCTACATTCTGCTAAAAGTCCTTATCATTTAGGATGCGAAATTATTTTAAGGAGGTAGTTAGTATGGATAAGAAGAAAGGTATTTCAACTATTGTATCTATAGGATTTCTTATAGTTTCAATATCAAATTTTTTTAGAGAGCTGTCTCCTATACTTTTCCTCTTGAACATTATTGGATTCTTCTGTTTCCTATTATTACTCTCTGTTAATATTAAAAAAATGGTTCTTAACAAGTGACTTATGCGGCACCAGTTTAAACTGGTGCTGTTTTCTTCAACAATAAACATGCTAGTTTAGAATGAAAACACCACTTTAGGATTTGGCTGAAAAGAAACCAGATTAAGTAATATATTAAACGTATTAAGATTGAAACACGACAAAATAAAAAATATTTCACAGGAGGCATTTGTTGTATGAATATAAAACGTTAAAAATAGGTCGCGAATGGTCAAAAAATCATGAAAATACAAAAACTTTTACCATTTACGACCTAAAAACAACAAATTACGACTTGGACATGCATTAACCGCACAATCTGTTAAACTAAAATCTGTCAGTTGCGATGACAAAAATTATTGGGAGGTATTCAAATGAATACAAAAACTTTTGACCAATTTGATGTAATGACGGATGCAGAACTTTCTACTGTGGAAGGTGGGAAGACAATTTATTATGGTAATGGATTATACTGTAATGCAAATAAATGTTGGGTGAATTGGTCACAAACAGCTACAACGATTGCAAATAATTCAGTAATGAATGGCCTAACAGGCGGAAATGCTGGATGGCATTCAGGAGGAAGAGCTTAATGGCGGGCTTAAGGTGGTTTTCGGGTGGAAAAGAAAGAAAAAATGAAGCAGTAATTATTATTGATGAATTATTAGTATCTTTGAGTGAGGATTCAAAATATATACCGCTTAAAGAATTTTTTCTTTTTTATCGTAAGGAATTAGAGTCAAGTGGAACTTCTACGCCATTGGTATTAAGTAGGATGAATGTAGAGTTATCTAACATTCTGATAGAAAATAAACTTCAATTATCTGATAAACAGTCAGAACAATTAAAGAGACTAAGAAGTTTATCAAATATTAGATATGGTTATTAGATAAAACATTTATTTTCAAGCTGATAGATTGCCTATCAGCTTTTGTTTTAATCAAATTTTACCGTTTACGACCTAAAAATGACAAATTACGACTTGGACGTTTATTTCCAAGAGAATTTGTTAAACTGAACTGGTCAATCGCGGTGACAATCTTAATTAAAAGGAGATTTTATGAAAAAGAATGTTTTAAAATCAACAATTTTATTATTTGCAACTGTTTTATCAATGGCTACCGTTTCTGTCTTTGCTGATGATGAGCTTGTGCCTACAACTGAAACGACAGAAGTTGTGGATAATGGGGATAATGTTACAGAGAATCTAGCAACAGATATTATTGAGCCATCAAATGATATTTCAGAAAGTCAATCCGAAAAAACTGAGGAGGAGTCATCAATTGAAACGGCTGATAATTCAGCAGTTTCAATGGAATCAACCGAAGCAACGGAAACGATAGTATCAGACACATCAGATGAGCCAGAAGAAGCTGAAGTCACCATTCCCCAATATGAAGAAAATGTCGCAGACTTTAATCACGTTCCAATGACAGATGTTTATGCTATGTTCACAGAGGACGGAAAAGAGCACGTGATTTATGTTGGACGTCCGACTTGTTACTATTGTCGTCAGTTTTCCCCAGCTTTAAAAGAGTTCAACACTTTAATGAATAATTGTCTAGAGTATTCCAATACTGACAGTCAGGATTTTGATGAAGAAGCAGCGAACTTTCTTTTTGGAACAGTCGGTATTCCAGGAACGCCTACCATTATTTGTTTGCAAAATGGTCAAATCGTGAGTGCGTGGATTGGTGGCGGTATTTCTGGACAAGAACTTTATGACTATCTCTTTTATGGGAAAATTCCAGCGGCTATGGCAGTAGCAATGTCTGAACAATCAAATGAAGATAATACAGAAACGATAACCTCTGACGCTAAAGAAATAAAAACTGATTCTAATATTCAGAATGTGATTTTTTCACCGCAAAATGATGTTAAAACTGCTGACAGAGCCTTAATTGCTCCAGAAAGCCCACAAGCTTTCTCTAAAAATGAAATAAAAACTAATAACAGCAACGCCCTACCTAAATTAGGCATTAAAGCAAACAACTTTTCAGCATATGGACTGTTAATTTCTCTGTTTGGACTGATTTTAATGAAACTTGGCAGAGGAAAAGTAGCAAATGAATGATAAAGTTTGTAAAAATAGTTTATACACAGCTCTCATATTTGACTTTCTTGGAATATGCTTAATGTTGTTTAATTACTTTGTGTACAATAAAGATTTTTGGAATTCAACAACTTACAATTTATTATTTGGCGGGTTGTTTGTGTTGCTTTTATGCAAAAAAATGTTTCAAAAAAGATATATACTTTATGTATGAACAAGCTAAAGCAATTAGCTAAACTTGTTCAAAATAATATTGAAGCATAAAGGAGACTATTATGGTAACTAAAATCGCTGGTGTTGTGTGCTTATTAATAGCAGTATTTCAATTTTATAACACTTATAAGTTACTTACTGACACTAAAGTAGATGGCAATGAAAACACATCGCAGTTTCTGTTGGCTAGTTTATGGAGCGGCGGCCTATCTGGGATTATTCTTTTTGTTCTTAGATTAGGTTTGTTACTCAATGTCTTTTAATCACTTCTCTAATATGGAAAAACAAAAATTATTCACTAGTTGTTAGTGTACTTAATTTTTGTTTTTTTAGTATATCAGAATATTATTTTACTATGTTACAATAAAAAGTGACCGTTCGTGACCTTATTTTGTCTGTTTATGACTTGGAGATTTTTTTATCAATATTTCCTTTATAATGTTATTGGAGGGAATAATGATTTATGAAATATTTTAAATTTACAATTAACAGGAGAGATTATAAATTGGCTATTGACGATATCCTTTTTATTCAAGTCTCTAAAGAAAAAATTCATATGGTCAAGGTGGTAACCGCCGATAAGGAATATCACATTTATCATCAATTAAAAGATATTGAAAGAGAATATCATCAGTTCCTTAGGTGTCACCGTGATACTTTGGTAAATAGGGATACAATACGGATAATGGATAGAGAGCAGCGACTTTTATATGTTGGAGATGAAAAGCGACCTGTACATTATGCACGAAGTAAAGGAAGTCAACTAAAAGAAATCATCTCAAATGACTGATTTTTAGAGGAGATTTATGTTAGATATTTATGTACTAGAGGATAATATCATACAGCAATTTCGTATGGAACGCGAGATTGCGACCATTATGGCAAAAAATAATTGGGACTATCAGAGAATAGAGGTGTTTAGTTCCGCAAATGAGATTATAGCTAAGGCAACTGAAAAAGGAGAGCATCAAATTTTCTTTCTTGATTTAGAAATCAGAGACGACGAAAAACAAGGAATTGATGTCGCTAAAGCCATTCGTGAACAAGATGCAACGGCTATCATTGTTTTTGTAACAACCCATTCAGAATTTATGCTGCTGACTTACCAAGCGTTAGTAGGGGCGATTGATTTTATTGATAAGAACCTGAATGACCAAGCATTTAGTGAACGCATAGAGTTGTGCCTAAAGGAAGCCATGAAACATCAAAATGATAATTTCGGCGAAAATTCCTTTTTGTTTGAAACTCCTAAAGCACGTGTGCGCGTTCTATATAGTGACATTCTTTATTTCGAAACATCTCCTGCCGTGCACCGTGTGATTTTGCATACGAGAAATGAAAGAGTGGAATTTTATGCGACGATTGCAGAGATTGCTAAATCAGATAAACGTCTTTTCAAGTGTCACCGTTCTTTTATCATTAATGTGGATAATGTGGTCAGATTTGATAAAGCGATACGAAGTGTTTATTTCGAAACTGGGGACTCTTGCTTAGTTTCGAGGGATAAAATAAAACCTCTATTGAATGAGATGAGGTGAGAAGCTAATGAGTGATTATCTAAGTGAACTAGCTTACTATCCTGTGATTATGTTGATTTACTCTAATGTTAGAGGAGAAAAACTGAAATTGTGGGAAATAGTAACGATAGCTGTTGCTTTCTTCGTCATTGATTTTACATGGTTTTATACTATTATCGGTCGTATTTTAATATTGATGTTTCTATCTTATTTGCGAGATAAAACCTTGCCCTTTTCTCTATACGTATTTTATGGGAGTTTCACTTGGGTCATTGAGAGTATTATCATTAGGATGATTAGTTTTTTTATTCTTCCAATATTTCATCTCAATTATATTGACTTGAGTAAAAGTGATGGGTTGTTTGTTATTGTAGAAACTTTAGTAGTAATCATATATTTCTTAATGGTAAAACTTTCTAAAATTGATTTTCAAACTTTCATTATGCTGAGCGAGGTGAAGAAACTAAGAAAAATTTTAATCTTTACTGATATAACTATGGTATTTTATTATATAGCTATAGAATTCTTGACAGGGGTTGAATTTCAAGGAGGAGTTCCAACTTTACTTTATCGCCAATGGTTGGTGGTTCTCTATTTCACTTTCTTCATTTTAATGCTGTTTTATATGAATCGCTCTTATCAAAATTGGCTTGAGAAAGAAGTATCGTTAGCGCGAAAACAAGAACTGCATTCTTTGTCGGTATATAGCAAGCAAATCGAAGGCTTATATGAGGAACTAAGAGCTTTTCGTCATGATTATGCTAATATCTTAGCGAGTTTAAAAGAGGGAATCGACCAAAATGATATGAGTATGGTGAGGAATATTTATAATGCTGTTTTAGAGGATTCTGGAAAGTTTATTCAGCATAATCGCTTCAATATTGGACGATTGACTAATATTGATAATGATGCGATAAAAAGCCTTTTATCAGCTAAATTTTTAGAAGCGGAATCTCATCATATTGAGGTAGAATTAGAAGTTAAAGATAAAATTGGAACTCCAGATATTCCTTTGTTAGATTATGTGCGGCTCGTCTCCATTTTATGTGACAATGCGATTGAAGCGGCTATTGAAGCTGAAAAGCCTGCCATGATTATTGCTTGTTTCTATCAAGGGGATGACTATTTACTAATTATAGATAACACCACAAAAGAAGAGCGAGTTCCTGTGGAATTGATTTACCAGAAGAATTATTCAAGTAAGGGCTTTGGACGAGGTGTTGGTCTTAAAACGGTTAACCAGATGTTGAAAAAGTATCCAAATATGTCGGTACAAACATCAAGCAAGAATTATCATTTCAGACAAACAATACGAATCAAAAAATCATTCGACTGAAATAGTCGAATGATTTTTGGTTTAAGCGTGTTTAGTAGGCTTATGATTTTTCTTTAACCAATCAAAAGGTCCAACAATTAAGAAATCCTTATTCTTTCCACCAATCGTTTTCTCTAATTCAGATTGATCTAACTCTTTAAACATTTTTTCTGTCATCATTTTTATAAACCTCCTTAGTAATTAATTGTAGCAGAAAAGTTCTTAAAAGCTTTTTCTAAGTCATAAAACGTCGTTTTTAGGTCGTAAACGGTATTAAAAAAGTCCAAATCATCATTTTTATGTCATTTTAAAATCACAAGATGTCAAAGTCAGTCGTGAACGGCAAGTATTAAAAAATAACCATTCGCGACTGAAAAACAACGTTTTGCGACTTGAGTGTTCGTTATGAATTGAAAAGGAGTATAATGTAGGCGTATTATAGGAAATATAAGTGAAAGTAGGTGATTGTCATGTCAGTGGCATCAGTAAAATAATGAATTAAAAAGATTATTTTTTCAATCTATACACATGAAAAAATCTATGTTATCGACCAGACAAATCTGACAGAAGAGTTGCAGTTTTCGACGACGTTGAAATTTTTGGGGAAATGGTACATCACAACTGGAAATCATTAGCTTTGTCATTCTGAGTTGGCGTTGGATGACTTTCAAAAAAATTCATTCAACAAGCTCAAGTCTCTACTGACGAAGCTCAAAAGTTAGAATTTACGACGGATTACCTGCCATTTTCTGAAATATTGGGGTTATAGGGAGTATTTATGATAAAAACATTATTTTCACAGTATAAAACAGCGGTTTTGGTTATTGGCATCATTTGTTATTAACCGTTTATCCACAGATTTAAAAATGATTTACATGTTTGGACGCGATTTTGGTCGTAGTCTTGTCAATGCTTTATTGCCTTAGAAGGAGACATTATGACAAAATTAGTAAAAGAAGAGTTGCTAAATGAGGTTTATGACCTTGTCTTGTCTGTTGACATCAAAGATGAAGAACGTCAAGCATTACTAACTTTCAAAAATGCGGTAGAAGCAGGTCAGGATTTTGATAGAGCTGTGATGTCTTTGGCATCTGATTTACGTCGAATCGGTGTTGCAAATATTGCCAAGAAAACAAAAATGAGCGCATCGGTGAACACTTTTTATCAAAAAATCGCGACATATGGAGAATTTGAAAAAAATCTCGGACGTGGTCTTATGGCTATGGGTGTCGTGGGCGGTGGTCATTGATAACTTTAGTATAAAAAAATAATAGAAAACATCATCACGACACTTGGGAAAACTTGTCAATACAGCAATTATCAAACGATGATTGTAAGTATTTATTTTCAAAATTGTTACTGCTGTGCCAAAAAGTCAGGCAAGTCATAAGAAAACTCTTAATTGATAATTTTGACCTTTCACGACTATTTTTGGTCATTTCATGACATTAAATGAAATTATCACTCAAAAAGGATTATAGTAATTAGTGGTTATTAAATAACTTTCTGATGTGAGGGAATCGTGGAGAGATGTGAAAAATTTTTCTTGGACAGCTTGCCAAGTGTTCTTGATGATTTAGACTTTCAGGGAGAAAAGATGAAAAAAATAGTTAAAAATCCAATATTAAATAGCTTGATAATAGGAATGGGAGCTGGTGTTGTAGCGGCTTTGCTCGGTACTCGCTTTCTGCCATATCATATTACATAGTTGCTTTACTCGTTGTCACCTTTATTTGTAGCGTTTCTTTTGACTAACTAATATTACCTAACAGCGAGCTAATAAGCAGGTATTTGGAGGGAGATTTATGCCGAATTTAAAGTGGTTTTCTGGGGGAAAAGAAAGAAGAGACGAAGCATTAATCATCATTGATGAGTTGCTAGCAACTCTTGATAACAATATGAAAATCAATCCGTTACGACAATTATTGCAATCTTATCATGAAGAATTAAAAAATAGAGGGACGTCAACGCCCTATATTTTAAGTCGTTTAAATGTTGATTTATCAACTGTTTTGGTGGAAAATGCTATTCACCCAACAAGGGAACAATCGGCGAAACTAAAAGAGTTAAGAGCACTTCAAAACATCAGAATACCGTTTATCAAAAATGCTATTCAAGCAAAGGTGATAATCGTAGTATTGGCTTAGCAACAGTTATTGAATTTCATCAAGAATATGGCAAGCTACCCATTGAAACAAGCAGCTCAAATCACCTCTTTAGATAAATTTTGAAAATTGATGCATTAGAAACACTATGTTTTTTCTGATAATTTAACAAAAAACTTGCATCATCTTTGAAGGTATATACTTTGTTTGAATACACGATAAACAAATTCCGAATGAAAAGAGGTATTTTATGTTAGAAGTTTTAGCTGGTATTGCTTGTTTATTGTTAGCTGGTTATCAATTATTTACAGCTTACAAATTGTTTGACAACAGAAAAAAACATGGTAACAAAAATACGTCACCATTTCTTTTGAATAGTTTGTGGAGTGGAGCTCTTATAGGTATTATCCTACTATCAGTAGGTACTGGTCTTATTGTTAATATTTTTTAAAAAATTGTGTTATTCAATGCTCAATAGGGCATTTTTAAAACCTTAACGTTTAAAAATGAGAAAGTCAACTTCTGTTGAAGTTGGCTTTATTTGTTATTGTAAGGAAAGGACGGGATTTGAACCCGCGTGTGAATAACATCCACTTGCCAGATTTCGAGTCTGGTGCCGTACCAAGCTGAGCCACCTTTCCAAATGTCGTATTTAAGCGTTGTTTGATGTCAAATGATAATGTTGCTCAAAATACCATGCGGAAAAAGGGAGTTGAACCCTCACGCCCATACTGGGCACATGCGCCTGAAGCATGCGTGTCTGCCGTTCCACCATTTCCGCAAAAGACAAAGTCATTATACGACTTTTAATCAAAAAAGACAAACATAAGAAATCTTTTGAGCTAGGTACTGAATAAAAGGGCATTTTTTGCTATAATGAGACTATCAATTATAAAAAGGAAGTACATTTGCAAGGTAGAATTATCAAGTCTCTAGCAGGTTTTTACTATGTTGAATCTGACGGAGTCATTTATCAGACACGTGCGCGTGGTAATTTTAGAAAAAAAGGTCAAACACCTTATGTTGGCGATTTTGTTGAATTTTCAGCAGATGACCATTCAGAGGGCTACATTTTAGCGATTCATGACCGAAAGAATAGTTTGGTTCGACCACCGATTGTCAACATTGACCAAGCGGTTGTCATCATGTCAGCCAAAGAACCAGACTTTAATGCCAATTTGTTGGATCGTTTTTTGGTCTTATTAGAGCATAAGGCGATAGAACCGATTGTTTATATTTCAAAAATGGATTTAGTGACAACTCCTGATGAGATAAGGACAATTCAAAGACAATATCAAGAAATCGGTTATCAATTTTGCACGTCTTTGGAAGAATTGTTTCCGCTATTGACCGACAAAGTGACTGTTTTCATGGGGCAAACAGGTGTTGGTAAATCAACATTGTTAAATAAAATTGCTCCAGAACTCAAGTTAGAAACAGGTGAAATTTCGGATAGTCTTGGACGTGGTCGCCATACCACTCGTGCAGTTAGTTTTTACAATGTTAATGGTGGGAAAATAGCAGATACGCCAGGATTTTCATCGCTTGATTATGAAATTACGAATGCCGAAGATCTCAACGAAGCTTTTCCAGAGCTGAGGCACTTTAGTCATTACTGCAAATTCCGTTCCTGTACGCATACGCATGAGCCATCATGTGCGGTTAAGGAAGCCTTGGAATCAGGCGACCTTTGGCAGTCACGGTATGATAATTATCTCCAATTTCTCAGTGAAATTGAAAACCGTCGTGAAACGTATAAGAAAGTTATAAAAAGAAAGTAGGTACTTATGTCAAACAATAAAATCGCACCATCAATTTTAGCAGCTGATTATGCAAATTTCGCTTCAGAATTAAAACGTATCGAAGAAACAAGTGCAGAATATGTTCATATCGACATTATGGATGGGCAATTTGTACCAAATATCAGTTTTGGTGCAGATGTCGTGGCTAGCATGCGTAAACACAGCAAACTCGTTTTTGATTGTCACCTTATGGTGGTTAATCCAGAACGTTATGTTGACGCATTTGCGCAAGCTGGTGCAGATATTATGACAATTCATGCGGAGTCAACTCTTCATATTCATGGTGCTTTGCAAAAAATTAAAGCAGCAGGCATGAAAGCAGGTGTTGTTATCAACCCAGGAACACCAGTTTCAGCTATTGAATCTGTCTTGAGTTTGGTTGACCAAGTGCTTATCATGACAGTCAACCCAGGATTTGGTGGACAAGCCTTCATTCCTGAAACGCTTGAAAAAGTGGCAAAAGTTGCTCAACTCCGCGATGAAAAAGGCTATGATTTTGACATCGAAGTTGACGGTGGCGTTGATAATAAGACTATCAAAGCTTGTTATGATGCTGGAGCGAATGTCTTTGTTGCTGGTTCATATCTCTTCAAAGCAAGTGATTTAGCTGCACAAGTAGAAACATTGCGTGTGGCGTTAGATGACTAAGATAGCTGTCTTTACTGGCGGTCGTTTGTCAGGTTTTTCGACTGATTTTGAGCTTTTTGTCGGTGTTGACCGTGGTAGTCTTTTCCTATTAAAAAATCAATTACCTTTAGATTTGGCAGTGGGAGATTTTGATTCTGTCAGCAAAGAAGAATTACAAATGATTCAAGAAAAAGCTGGCGATTTCATCAAGGCTGCTCCAGAAAAAGACGACACGGATACAGAGTTAGCCCTAAAGGCGATTTTCTCAAAATACCCACAAGCACAAGTGACGATTTTCGGCGCTTTTGGCGGTCGTATTGACCACATGATGTCTAATCTTTTTCTACCAAGCGACCCAGAATTAGCACCCTTCATGCGTCAGATAACCCTACGTGATGAGCAAAATACCGTGCAGTTTTATCCTGCAGGTTCTAATCAAGTTTTGCCAGAAAAAGAAATGATTTACGTTTCCTTTATGGCTGATGGTGACGCTGATTTGACCATTAAAGGTGCCAAATACGAGCTTGACGCCAGTAATTTTTTCAAGAAAAAAATCTATTCAAGCAATGAATTTCTTGACCAACCAATTACAGTTAACTTAAAATCAGACTATCTTATCGTTATTCAAAGTAAGGATAGGTAAAATGTTAATTATTACATTATTATTAGGACTTCTTAGTGTCGTTTTGTTAATTTATCTTTTGCTGAAAATGGCAAAGCTGACAGAAGATGTTTCACAAAAAATGGACGACAACGCTGATAATTTATCTGACCAAGTCTCATATCAGCTTGATTTAGCGCAAAAAGACCAAGTTTTAGCGTTGAATAATCAGATAAATCGTTTGCAAAATGATTTATACACACAATTAAATGATATTCGCGATGTTCTTCATCAAAGTTTGAATGAAAATCGTGATCGTTCTGACCAGCGTTTAGAAATCATCAACCGCAATTTGACAAATTCTGTCAAAGAAATGCAAGAATCAAACGAAAAACGTTTGGAAGAAATGCGTCAAACAGTTGAAGAAAAACTCGAACAAACCTTGCAAAATCGTTTGAAAGCCTCATTTGAGACAGTTTCTAAGCAACTAGAGTCTGTCAATCAAGGCTTGGGTGAGATGAAAAATGTCGCACAAGATGTTGGCACCTTAAACAAAGTGCTTTCAAATACTAAGACACGTGGCATTCTTGGTGAGTTACAACTGGGGCAAATTATCGAAGATATTATGACGCCTAACCAATACGAACGAGAATTTCCGACCATTTCAGGCTCTAGTGAGCGTGTTGAATACGCCATAAAGCTTCCAGGAACAGATGATGATGGCTATGTTTATTTGCCAATTGATTCGAAATTCCCATTGGAAGATTACTATCGCTTGGAAGATGCTTACGAAAGTGGTGACAAAGAACAAGTTGAGCTTTACCGCAAGTCGCTTCTTAACAGCATCAAACGCTTTGCTAAAGATATTAATAAAAAATACCTCAATCCACCTGAGACAACTAATTTTGGAATTATGTTTTTACCAACAGAAGGTTTGTATTCAGAAGTGGTTCGTAATGCTAGTTTCTTTGATAGCTTGCGACGTGATGAAAATATTGTCGTAGCAGGACCGTCAACCTTATCAGCTCTATTAAATTCGCTTGCTGTCGGCTTTAAAACTCTCAATATTCAGAAAAATGCAAACGATATTAGCAAAGTTTTAGGAAATGTTAAGGTAGAATTTGAAAAATTTGGCAATATGTTGGTTAAAGCTCAAAAACAAATCAATACCGCTAATAATACTTTGGATAGTCTCATTTACACAAGGACAAATGCGATTATCCGAGCTTTAAATACTGTTGAATCTTATCAAGACCAAGCAACGGCAAGTTTACTTAACCTCCCACCATTAGAAGATGAGGAAAATCATGAAAATTAATCAAATGAAAAAAGATGAACTCTTTGAAGGGTTCTACTTAATAAAATCCGCAGAGATTCGTAAGACGAGAGCGGGCAAGGATTATATTGCCTTTACTTTCCAAGATGATACTGGTGAAATTTCTGGTAATCTTTGGGATGCTCAACCCTATAATGTTGAAGAATTTGTCGCTGGCAAAGTAGTATACATGAAAGGTCGTCGTGAGGTCTATAATGGAACACCTCAAGTCAATCAAATTACCCTTCGTAATCCACGTGAGGGTGAGCCAAACGACCCAAGTGACTTCCGAGAAAAATCACCAGTCGACGTTGTTGATGTCAAAGATTATCTTGAGCAAATGATGTTCAAAATTGAAAATGCTGTTTGGCAACGTGTTGTTCGTGCGCTTTATCGCAAATACGACAAGGAATTTTTCACTTATCCTGCAGCTAAGACAAATCACCATGCTTTTAAATCTGGATTAGCCTATCATACAGCAACCATGGTGCGTTTAGCGGATGCAATTGGTGATATCTATCCACAACTCAACAAAAGTTTGCTTTACGCTGGTATCATGCTTCATGACTTGGCGAAAGTTATTGAGTTAACTGGTCCAGACAATACCGAATACACTGTACGTGGCAATTTAATCGGTCACATTGCTTTGATTGATGAAGAAATCACAAAAGTTCTCACAGAATTAAACATTGATGACACCAAAGAAGATGTTATCATTTTACGCCATGTTATCCTAAGTCATCATGGCTTGCTTGAATACGGCAGCCCAGTTCGTCCACGTGTGATGGAAGCAGAGATTATTCATATTATTGATAATATCGACGCCGAAATGATGATGATGACAACGGCATTGAGTCGTATTGACGAGGGCGAAATGACAAATCGTATTTTTGCAATGGATAATCGTTCATTCTATAAACCAAAATTATAAGAGGCAATAAGAAGTAGAATATTTTAACATTACTCACTCGAAGACCTCTTTACATTAGGGAAAAGCACAAAAAAATGGACATTTTTTATTAAAATGTTCGTTTTTTTCACCTTCTTATGATATAATGACAAAAAACAGATATGAAAATGGAGAAATTATGAAATTACGACGTAGTGAACGCATGGTTGTCATCTCCAACTATTTGATTAACAACCCCTATAAATTGACAAGTTTAAACACATTTGCTGAAAAATATGAAGCAGCAAAATCTTCAATCTCTGAAGATATCGCCATTATCAAAAAAGCTTTTGAAGAATCAGGAATCGGCGAAATTGAAACAGTTACAGGGGCGAGCGGAGGTGTCATTTTTACACCAGGAATCTCTGATGAAGAAGCTAAAGCAGTCATCGAAGAATTACGTGACCGCCTTTCAGAAAGCAATCGTATTCTTCCTGGAGGTTATATCTACTTATCAGATTTATTAAGTACCCCTAAAATTTTACAAAGTGTTGGACGTATCATTGCTAATGCTTTCAAGGGAAATAAAATTGATGCGGTTATGACAGTAGCAACCAAAGGTGTGCCTTTGGCAAATGCCGTTGCAAATATCTTGAATGTTCCATTTGTCATCGTTCGACGTGACCTTAAAATTACGGAAGGTTCAACCGTTTCTGTCAATTATGCAAGTGGCTCAAGTGACCGTATTGAAAAGATGTTCTTGTCTAAACGCAGCTTGAAACCGAATAGTCGTGTCTTGATTGTTGACGACTTCCTTAAAGGTGGGGGAACGATTTCTGGTATGGTCAGTCTCTTGAAGGAATTCGATAGTACTCTTGTAGGTGTCGCAGTCTTTGCTGAAAATGCCCAAGAAAAACGTGACCGAATGACTTACAAATCACTTCTAAAAGTTTCAGAAATTGATGTTAAAAACAACCATGTCAAAGTAGAAATTGGTAATATTTTCGATTAAGAGAGGGAGTTCCCCTTTTTCTTTAAAAGTTATATTGTTCAAGAACGTTTAATCTTTTTTGGGACTATAACGAATTTAGTAGCTACCAAAAATTTTATAAAAGCTATAAAATACGACTAAATCATTTGACAGACGGTGAAAGTTATGTTATCATAATGAACGGTACTTTTTACTTTTGGTCTCTCCAGAGTGTACAGAGACGTGCTGACAAATGTTGCAAAGTACACATTTTAGATAAGGACTGTCACCAAGTACCTTATCAACCAAAATAAAAAATCTTACAGGAGAAAAGTAGATGCCTACAATCAACCAGTTGGTACGTAAACCACGTAAATCTAAAGTTGAAAAATCTAAATCACCAGCACTTAACGTTGGTTACAACAGCCACAAAAAAGTTCAAACTAACGTATCTTCACCACAAAAACGTGGTGTTGCAACTCGTGTTGGAACAATGACACCTAAAAAACCTAACTCAGCCCTTCGTAAATTTGCTCGTGTACGTTTGAGCAACCTTATTGAAGTTACTGCATACATCCCAGGTATCGGACACAACCTTCAAGAACACAGTGTTGTTCTTATCCGTGGTGGACGTGTAAAAGACCTTCCAGGGGTACGTTACCACATCGTTCGTGGTGCACTTGATACTGCAGGTGTTGCTGATCGTAAACAAAGCCGTTCTAAATACGGTGCTAAACGTCCTAAAGGATAATAGAAGGGGGATAAGAAAAAATGAGTCGTAAAAATAGAGCGCCTAAACGCGAAGTATTGCCAGATCCATTGTACAATTCACAACTTGTAACACGTCTTATCAACCGTGTTATGCTTGATGGTAAACGTGGTACAGCTGCATCAATCGTTTATGATGCATTTGAACAAATCAAAGAAGCTACTGGAAACGATGCACTTGAAGTATTCGAAACAGCTATGGAAAATATCATGCCTGTTCTTGAAGTACGTGCTCGTCGTGTTGGTGGTTCTAACTACCAAGTCCCAGTTGAAGTTCGTCCAGAACGTCGTACAACTCTTGGACTTCGTTGGTTGGTAACTGCATCACGTGCTCGTGGTGAACACACTATGAAAGATCGTCTTGCAAAAGAAATCTTGGATGCTGCTAACAACACTGGTGCTTCAGTTAAAAAACGCGAAGACACACACCGTATGGCAGAAGCAAACCGTGCATTCGCACACTTCCGCTGGTAATCTGCGATATACAGATACAAAGCTTCGAATACAATTAAAGCTTTTTACTACGGGTGTTCAGGCTGTGTTTAGTAAGTGTTTTGCTTACTGACATGTATCAAATTTAATAAAGCATGTTTAGAACGGGTAGGTCCTGCCTATCCGTTCTAAAAATATGCTATAATAGAGTAGTAAATTAAATTTATAATAGGAGAAAAAAATGGCTCGCGAATTTTCACTTGAAAAAACTCGTAACATTGGTATCATGGCTCACGTCGATGCTGGTAAAACAACAACAACTGAGCGTATTCTTTACTATACTGGTAAAATCCATAAAATCGGTGAAACACACGAAGGTGCTTCACAAATGGACTGGATGGAACAAGAGCAAGAACGTGGTATCACAATCACATCTGCCGCTACAACTGCACAATGGAAAGACTACCGTGTAAACATTATCGACACACCAGGGCACGTGGACTTCACAATTGAAGTACAACGTTCTCTTCGTGTTCTTGATGGTGCGGTAACAGTTCTTGACTCACAATCAGGTGTAGAACCTCAAACTGAAACAGTTTGGCGCCAAGCTACTGAATACGGTGTTCCTCGTATCGTATTCTCAAACAAAATGGACAAAATCGGTGCTGATTTCCTTTACTCAGTAAGCACACTTCACGATCGTCTTCAAGCTAACGCTCACCCAATTCAATTGCCAATCGGTTCTGAAGATAGCTTCAACGGCATCATTGACTTGGTTAAAATGAAAGCTGAAATCTATACTAATGACCTTGGTACAGATATTCTTGAAGAAGATATTCCAGCTGAATACGTAGATCAAGCTAACGAATATCGTGAAAAATTGATCGAAGCAGTTGCTGAAACTGATGAAGAATTGATGATGAAATATCTTGAAGGTGAAGAAATCACTGAAGCTGAATTGAAAGCTGCTATCCGTAAAGCAACTATCAACGTTGAATTCTTCCCAGTTCTTTGTGGTTCTGCTTTCAAAAACAAAGGTGTTCAAATGATGCTTGATGCAGTTATTGACTACCTTCCAAGTCCACTTGACATCCCTGCAATCAAGGGTGTTAACCCAGATACAGATGAAGAAGAAGAACGTCCAGCATCAGATGAAGAGCCATTTGCAGCTCTTGCATTCAAGATCATGACTGACCCATTCGTAGGTCGTTTGACATTCTTCCGTGTTTACTCAGGTGTATTGGACAGTGGTTCTTACGTTCTTAATACATCTAAAGGTAAACGTGAACGTATCGGACGTATTCTTCAAATGCACGCCAACCACCGTAACGAAATCGAAACAGTTTACGCTGGTGATATCGCTGCTGCCGTTGGTTTGAAAGACACTACAACTGGGGACTCATTGACAGATGAAAAAGCTAAAGTCATCCTTGAATCAATTGAAGTTCCAGAACCAGTTATCCAATTGATGGTTGAACCTAAATCTAAAGCTGACCAAGATAAAATGGGTATCGCTCTTCAAAAACTTGCTGAAGAAGACCCAACGTTCCGTGTTGAAACTAACGTTGAAACTGGTGAAACAGTTATCTCTGGTATGGGTGAACTTCACCTTGACGTCCTTGTTGACCGTATGAAACGTGAATTCAAAGTTGAAGCAAACGTAGGTGCTCCACAAGTATCGTACCGTGAAACATTCCGTCAAGCTACTCAAGCACGTGGATTCTTCAAACGCCAATCTGGTGGTAAAGGTCAGTTTGGTGATGTTTGGATTGAATTTACGCCAAATGAAGAAGGTAAAGGATTCGAATTTGAAAATGCTATCGTCGGCGGTGTCGTTCCTCGTGAATTTATCCCTGCAGTAGAAAAAGGTCTTCAAGAATCTATGGCTAACGGTGTTCTTGCTGGTTATCCAATGGTTGACGTTAAAGCTAAACTTTACGATGGTTCATACCACGATGTCGATTCATCTGAAACAGCCTTCAAGATTGCTGCATCACTTGCACTTAAAGAAGCTGCTAAAACTGCACATCCAGTTATTCTTGAACCAATGATGCTTGTTACAATCACAGCTCCAGAAGAAAACCTTGGTGACGTTATGGGGCACGTTACAGCTCGTCGTGGACGTGTTGATGGAATGGAAGCTCATGGTAACAGCCAAATCGTTCGTGCCTTTGTTCCACTTGCTGAAATGTTCGGTTATGCAACAATTCTTCGTTCTGCAACTCAAGGACGCGGTACATTTATGATGGTATTTGACCACTATGAAGACGTTCCTAAATCAGTACAAGAAGAAATCATCAAGAAGAATTCTGGTGAATAATTCCTGATAGAAAGGATGCTCAAAAGAGCATCCTTTTTTATTATGAAAACGGTAATAATATTTGCAATTTTGGTGAAATAGTTATATAATACTAACGTTGAAAGGTTGATTTGTGCCTACGTAAGTTAATCTTTTCACAATTGTCTAAAAGGGAAACCTTTTAAAATAAAAATTTTTTTGATTTTCATAAGGAGGAAATCACTAATGGTAGTTAAAGTTGGTATTAACGGTTTCGGTCGTATCGGTCGTCTTGCATTCCGTCGTATCCAAAACGTTGAAGGTGTTGAAGTAGCTCGTATTAACGACCTTACTGACCCAGCTATGCTTGCACACTTGTTGAAATACGATACAACTCAAGGTCGTTTCGACGGTGACGTTGTTGTTAAAGATGGTGGTTTTGAAGTTAACGGTCAATTCGTTAAAGTTTCTGCAGAACGTGACCCAGAACAAATCGACTGGGCTAACGATGGTGTAGAAATCGTTCTTGAAGCAACTGGTTTCTTTGCAACTAAAGCTGCTGCTGAAAAACACTTGCACGAAGGTGGAGCTAAAAAAGTTGTTATCACAGCTCCTGGTGGATCAGATGTTAAAACAATCGTATTTAACACTAACCACGAAATTCTTGATGGTACTGAAACAGTTATCTCAGCTGGTTCATGTACAACAAACTGTCTTGCGCCAATGGCTGATGCTTTGAACAAATCATTCGGTCTTAAAGTTGGTACAATGACTACAGTTCACGGTTACACTGGTGACCAAATGACTCTTGACGCACCACACCGTAAAGGTGACTTCCGCCGCGCACGTGCTGCTGCTGAAAACATCGTTCCTAACTCAACTGGTGCTGCTAAAGCTATCGGTCTTGTTATCCCAGAATTGAACGGTAAACTTCAAGGTCATGCTCAACGTGTACCAGTTCCAACTGGATCACTTACTGAACTTGTTTCAGTTCTTGACAAAAAAGTAACTGCTGAAGAAGTTAACGCTGCTATGCAAGCTGCTGCAACTGAATCATTCGGTTACAATACTGACCCAATCGTTTCACGCGATATCGTAGGTATCTCATTCGGTTCATTGTTTGACGCAACTCAAACAGAAGTAACCGAAGCAACTGACGGTACTCAATTGGTTAAAACTGTTGCATGGTACGACAACGAAATGTCTTACACTTCACAACTTGTTCGTACTCTTGAATACTTCGCAAAAATTGCTAAATAATCAATGAGTTAGCTGAAGAAGAGAGGATTCATTCCTCTCTTTTTTTATATATTGTAAAATGATACAGAAATTCACACATTTCCTCGTTTAGTAGTGGCTGGCGTACAAAATGTACTGATTTTGCTATCTCTTTTACAGGTTTTGTGATATAATTAGCATGTATAAAAAATAATAAGGAGTCCTATCAAATGGCTAAATTGACTGTTAAAGACGTTGATTTGAAAGGCAAAAAAGTTCTTGTCCGTGTTGACTTTAACGTGCCTTTGAAAGATGGCGTTATCACTAACGACAACCGTATTTCTGCGGCTCTTCCAACAATCAAGTACATCATCGAACAAGGTGGTCGTGCAATTCTTTTCTCTCACCTTGGACGTGTTAAAGAAGAAGCTGATAAAGAAGGTAAATCTCTTGCTCCAGTAGCAGCTGATTTGGCAGCTAAACTTGGTCAAGAAGTTGTCTTCCCAGGTGTTACACGTGGTGCTGAACTTGAAGAAGCTATCAACAACCTTAAAGACGGTGAAGTTCTTCTTGTTGAAAACACTCGTTTTGAAGATGTTGACGGTAAAAAAGAATCTAAAAACGATCCAGAACTTGGTAAATACTGGGCTTCACTTGGTGACGGAATCTTCGTTAACGATGCATTTGGTACTGCACACCGTGCACACGCATCTAACGTAGGTATCTCTGCAAACGTTGAAAAAGCTGTTGCAGGTTTCCTTCTTGAAAACGAAATTGCATACATCCAAGAAGCTGTTGAAAAACCAGTTCGTCCATTTATCGCAATCCTTGGTGGTTCAAAAGTTTCAGATAAAATCGGTGTTATCGAAAACTTGTTGAAAAAAGCTGATAAAGTCCTTATCGGTGGTGGTATGACTTACACATTCCTTAAAGCACAAGGTATCGAAATTGGTAATTCACTTGTCGAAGAAGACAAACTTGATGTTGCTAAAGAACTTTTGGCTAAAGCTGACGGTAAATTAATCTTGCCAGTTGACTCAAAAGAAGCTAACGCTTTTGCTGACTATACTGAAGTTAAAGATACTGAAGGTGCAGCAGTAGATGCTGGATTCCTTGGTCTTGATATCGGTCCAAAATCTATCACTAAATTTGACGAAGAATTGACTGGTGCTAAAACAGTTGTTTGGAATGGGCCTATGGGTGTATTCGAAAATCCTGATTTCCAAGCTGGTACAATTGGTGTAATGGATGCTATCGTTAAACAACCAGGCGTTAAATCAATCATTGGTGGTGGTGACTCAGCTGCCGCAGCTATCAACCTTGGTCGTGCTGACAAATTCTCATGGATTTCTACTGGTGGTGGAGCTTCTATGGAACTTCTTGAAGGTAAAGTACTTCCAGGTCTTGCAGCACTTACTGATAAATAATAATTTCTTCGTTGAGAAGATTTAAAGAGGACGGTGTTACCGTCCTTTTTTGTGTATAAAATCCGTAAATGGGAAGAAAATATTTTATTGCATGAAAGTGGTACTATTATTTTGGTTTTTGGAATGCAAGTGAGAGATATTTTGTGGTAAACGCATTCATATCAGTAGAACGTTCGCAAATCAATTTGAAAATATGTTAAAATAAAGAAAATGCAAATTGGTTGTGAGTTATGAATTATTTAAAAAATCTTTTATCGAATTATAAGTTTGACCCGAGTAAATTTAAATTGGGCATGCGCACCTTTAAGACTGGTTTAGCTGTTTTTTTGGTTTTATTAATTTTCCATTTATTTGGATGGGAAGGGCTGCAGATAGGAACGCTGACAGCTGTTTTCAGTTTACGTGAAAGTTTGGACAAGAGCGTTCATTTTGGCTTCTCACGTGTGGTTGGAAATAGTGTTGGTGGTTTGCTATCTCTGCTCTTCTTTTTTATCAATCAGTTTTTCCATAATCAGTTTTGGGTAACGTTGATTTTTGTTCCAATTTTTACCATGTTAGGAATTATGATTAATGTTTCAATTAATAACAAAGCAGGAATCATTGGTGGAACATCGGCACTTTTGATTATTACTCTATCAATTCCTGCTGGTGATACCATTTTATATGTATTTGCTAGGGTGTTTGAAACATTTTGCGGGGTCTTTGTAGCTATTCTTGTTAATTCTGATGTTGATAAGATTAAGGGACTTTTACGCCAAAAAAACTAAAAATTTTTCATTTATGTTATATTTTCTTACATAAGGGGTTGACGGTTTAGAATTTTCAGACTATAATAAGTGTCGGAAGGAGGTCATCATGAAAGAAAAAGAACTCAGACGTTCAATGGCGGTATTTCCTATTGGAACAGTAATGAAATTGACGGATTTAACAGCACGCCAGATTCGTTATTATGAAGATCAGGGTTTAATTACCCCAGAAAGGACGTCGGGAAATCGTCGTATGTATTCGTTAAATGATATGGATCGATTGCTCGAAATTAAAGATTTTCTTGATGAGGGGCTTAATATTGCGGCTATTAAGCGTGAATATGCGGAGCGACAAGATAAAGCACATCAGAAACAAAAATCTTTAACTGATGCTGATGTTCGTCGTATCTTACAAGATGAACTCCGTAACCAAGGTCGTTTTTCGGCCCCATCACAGTACATTGGCAACTGGCGCATCTAAAAACACGCGCCGCTCGGTTATTTCGGTTTTAAAAAGGAGACCTTAATTCATGACTATTACAGCAGCTGACATTCGTCGCGAAGTCAAAGAAAAAAATGTAACTTTTTTGCGTTTAATGTTCTCAGATATCGCTGGGACATTGAAAAATGTGGAAATTCCAGCAACTGATGAACAACTTAACAAAGTATTGGCAAACAAAGCAATGTTTGACGGTTCTTCAATCGAAGGTTTTGTTCGTATCAACGAATCTGATATGTTCTTACATCCAGACCTTGATACTTGGACAGTGTTCCCTTGGGGGAGTGAAAATGGTGCTGTTGCAGGTTTGATCTGTGACATCTATACTGCTGAAGGAGAGCCATTTGCAGGTGACCCACGTGGAAACTTGAAACGTGCTCTTCGTCATATGGAAAAAGTTGGTTTCAAATCATTTAATCTTGGTCCAGAGCCAGAATTCTTCTTATTCAAATTGGATGAAAAAGGTGAAGCAACTCTTGAAGTAAACGACCGTGGTGGTTACTTCGACCTTGCACCAACTGACCTTGCAGATAACACTCGTCGTGAAATTGTTAATGTTTTGACTGAAATGGGGTTTGAAGTTGAAGCTAGTCACCACGAAGTGGCTGTTGGCCAACATGAAATTGACTTTAAATACGCTGATGTTTTGAAAGCTTGTGATAACATTCAAATTTTCAAACTTGTTGTTAAAACAATTGCTCGTAAACATGGTCTTTACGCTACATTCATGGCTAAGCCTAAATTTGGTATCAACGGTTCAGGTATGCACTGTAACATGTCATTGTTCGATTACGATGGCAATAATGCCTTCTACGATACTGAAGATCCAAAAGGTATGCAATTGTCAGAAACAGCATATTATTTCCTTGGCGGTTTGATGAAGCATGCTTATAACTACACTGCAATCATGAACCCAACTGTAAACTCATACAAACGTTTGGTTCCTGGTTATGAAGCACCAGTTTACATTGCATGGGCTGGACGCAACCGTTCACCACTTATCCGCGTTCCTGCATCACGTGGTATGGGAACCCGTTTGGAACTTCGTTCTGTTGACCCAACTGCTAACCCATATCTTGCACTTGCTGTCTTGCTTGAAGCAGGTCTTGACGGTATTGAAAACAAAATTGAAGCTCCAGCTCCAGTTGAATCAAATATCTATGTCATGACTGAAGGAGAGCGTAAAGAAGCAGGTATCCGTGACCTTCCTTCTACTTTGCACAATGCTGTTAAAGCTTTACAAGAAGATGAAGTTGTCAAAGCAGCGCTTGGTGAACATATCTTTGTAAACTTTGTGGAAGCTAAGAAAATTGAATGGTCAAGCTATGCGGCCTTTGTTTCGCAATGGGAAGTTGATAACTATCTAGACTTATACTAAGAAGTAGTGAAGGAGGCAGCTTCTGGCTGTCTTTTTTTTACCCCAAATTACCACATTTGTAATTAGAAAGTTCAAATAAGAACTATTCTAATCTAACATAAAGTGGTATAATTTAAAGTAAATATTCTGAATAATTAGACCGTTTTTGACTATTTGTACTAATGATAGGAGTAGAAGCTATGAATGAAAGTGCTTTGAGAGCGCAACAGACAACGCTTTGGGATCCATCTTTTGAATCGGATGCTTGTGGTATGGGGTTTGTTGCACAGCTTGATGGTAAAGCCAGCCATACTTTGATTGATTATGCCTTAACCATGTTAACTCGTATGAATCACCGTGGAGGTACAGGTGCAGAACCTGATACAGGAGACGGTGCAGGAATGTTGCTTACTTTGCCTGATGAATTTTTCCAATTAAAAGCTAAAGAAGCAGGTTATGTTTTGCCTAAAAAAGGCGATTACGCCGTTGCACAATTATTTTTACCTCAGGATACTGAAGCTAAGGTAAGTCTTTTGGAAGCTGTTAATGCTGAAATTAAATTAGCAGGTTTTCATGTTTTGATGACACGTGATGTGCCATTTAATTACGATAATTGTGGTCCAGCAGCCCAAGAAATTATGCCAAGTTTTGTACAAGTTTTTGTTAAGAAGCCTGATGACACAAAAGCTGGCCGTGATTTTGAGGATAAATTGTTCCGCTTACGTCGCCAACTTGAAAAGAGTTTTTCAGCTGATGAATTTTTCATTTGCTCACTTTCAAGTAAGACAATTGTGTACAAAGGAATGCTGCATGCTTTCCAAGTTGGGCTTTTTTATCCTGATTTGCAAGATGAACATTTCAAGTCTCATATTGCGTTGACACACTCACGCTTTTCTACAAATACTTTCCCATCTTGGGATCGTGCACAGCCATTCCGTTTTTTGGCTCACAATGGTGAAATTAATACTCTCCGTGGTGCTGAAAATTGGATGCACAGTCACCAGATTGAAGTTTATAACGAAGAAAATTCGGACTCTGCCAAGTTGGAAAACTGTCTAGAATATCTTTACCGTAATGGTCGTGATATTCCACAAAGTCTTTTAATGATGGTACCTGAAGCTTGGGGTGATGAATCAGGGCTTTCAGATGATTTGAAGGCATTTTATGAATATGCGTCAAGTTTTGTGGCTCCATGGGATGGTCCAGCAGCGCTTGTTTTCACTGATGGTGATATGGTTGGTGCGCGTTTGGACCGTAATGGATTGCGTCCTAGCCGTTATTCATTGACAAAAGATAATTTCCTTATTTGCTCAAGTGAATCTGGTGTTGTCGATCTTGAACCAAGTCGCGTTATTGAAAAAGGTGTGCTTGGACCTGGTAATATGATGTTGATTGACACGACTTCAGGAAAATTAATGCGCAATGAAGAAGTGAAAGCATACTATGCTGCACAACATCCATACAAAGAGTGGGTTGACGAAAACATTGCTCATCTTAACGACTTTGAGGCTGCTGAATTGACTCAAGAAACAAATGACATTGAAACAATGTGGAAGGCTTATGGCTACAATGAAGAAGTTATTCGTACGGTCATTCTACCAATGTCTGAAAAAGGTGAAGAACCTGTCATTTCAATGGGATTTGATAGCCCACTAGCGGTTCTCTCTAATAAGAACCAATCGCTTTTCACTTTCTTCAAGCAACAATTTGCGCAGGTTACTAATCCGCCAATTGATGCCATTCGTGAACAAATCGTTGTGTCAACTAGTGTTTACCTTGGTGGTGATGGGAATTTCAAAGCTGATGGTGCTGATAACTGTGTCAAAGTAAAAATTGACAGCCCGGTTCTTTCAAGTCAAGATTTTGCGAAAATTGCTAACTTGAAAGATGACCGTTATTGTGCAACAACCCTATCTACGGTTTATGACGTGGTTGAGCCGTCACATAATCGTTTGCAACGTGCGCTAGAAAATCTTTTCAAAGCTGCTGAAAAAGCCGTTGATAATGGTAGTAAGATTATTATTCTTTCAGACCGTAATGTTAAAGAAAATCAGACAACTATTCCAATGTTGTTAGCTGTTTCTGGTTTAAATAACTACATGGTTGTCAAAGGAAAAGCTAGCCAATTTTCAATTGTTGTCGATACAGCGGAAGCTATTGAAGTTCATCATTTTGCAACCTTGGTTGGTTATGGTGCGGCTGCGGTTCACCCTTATGGCGCTTATGCGACATTGAAAGAATATGGCAAAGACGAGCTTGCTTTTGAAAAATATCGTAAAGCTGCTGAAAAAGGTATTGTCAAAGTTATGAGTCGTATGGGGATTTCAACAATCCTTGGTTACAAAGGGGCTCAATTATTTGAAGCCGTTGGTTTATCTGACTCTGTTGTTAACAAATACTTTACAGGTACAGTAACTCGTATCGGTGGTTTGTCACTTGACCAAATTGAAAAAGAATACCTTCAACGTATGGAAGATGCTTTTGGTCCTCGTCGTGGAGATTATCTCCAAAGTGGTGGTATTTATCAATTTAAAGCAGATGGCGAGTATCACCTTTTCAATCCACATACCATTTATAATTTCCAACAAGCTGTTCGTAAAGGGGACTACAAACTCTTTAAAGAATACACAGCTGAATTGGACAAAGAAGCATTGTCAACGCCGACAACACTTCGTTCTATTTGGGAATTTAAATCTGACCGTCCAAAAGTTGACCTTTCTGAGGTAGAACCAGTAGAAACTATTGTTAAACGTTTCAAAGTTGGTGCCATGAGTTTTGGTTCACTTTCTAAAGAAGCACATGAAACAATTGCTGAAGCCATGAACTCAATCGGAGCGAAATCAAACTCTGGTGAAGGTGGCGAAAATCGTAATCGTTTCAAAGTGCAACCAGACGGACGTAATTTGAACTCTAAAATCAAACAAGTTGCTTCTGGACGTTTTGGTGTCAATGCAGAATACCTCATGTCTGCTGAAGAACTTCAAATTAAATTAGCACAAGGTGCGAAACCTGGTGAAGGTGGTCAATTGCCTGGTCAAAAAGTCTTCCCTTGGGTTGCAGAAATTCGTGGTGCAACGCCTGGTGTACGCTTGATTTCACCACCACCTCACCATGACATCTACTCAATTGAAGATTTGGCGCAATTGATTTATGACCTTAAAGCCATTAATCCTTATGCTAAAATCAATGTTAAATTGGTTTCAAGTACTGGTGTTGGTACAATTGCTACGGGTTGTGTAAAAGCTGGTGCTGATAAGGTTGTTATTTCTGGTTATGATGGTGGTACAGGAGCTTCTCCACGTAACTCTGTCCGTGATGCTGGGCTTCCATGGGAAATGGGCTTGGCTGAAGCACACCAAACATTGTCACTTAACCGTCTCCGTCAACGTATGACTCTTGAAACTGATGGTAAATTAATGACTGGTCGCGATGTTGCCATTGCCACTCTTCTTGGAGCGGAAGAATATTCATTTGCAAGTCTAGCATTGATTTCTATTGGTTGTGTGATGATGCGTGTTTGCTCATTGAATACTTGTCCTGTTGGTGTAGCAACTCAAAATCCAGAACTTCGTAAACATTTTGCAGGTAAACCTGAACATGTGATTAACATGATGATGTTTATGGCAGAAGAATTGCGTGAATATATGGCTGAACTTGGTTTCCGTTCTGTTGACGAAATGGTTGGTCATTCAGAAATCTTGAAAGCGAAATTCATTCCAAAAGGTAAAGCAAAATCGCTTGATTTTTCACGTATGCTTGGTACAGCTTATCCAATTGACCGCAAGACAGAAGATCCATTTGCTGAAGCACGTCAATGGAAAGAATTGGACGGATTTGCCAAAGCTGCTGTTGATAATGGTGCAAGCGTGACGATTAAAGAATCAATTAACAATGTTCAACGTGCAGTCGGTGCTCGAATGGCAGGCTGGATGGCTGAACGTTATGGAAATGATACCGTTGAACTAGGTTTGATTAAATACGAATATACTGGTATTGCTGGTCAATCATTTGCAAGCTTTATCACACAAGGTATGGAATTAACGCTAGTTGGTGAAGCAAATGACTACATTGCCAAATCAATGTCAGGTGGACGTTTGATTGTGAAGCCGCCGCATGATGCCGCTTATGATGTTGAAAATTCACCGATCGTTGGTAACGTTGCTCTCTTTGGTGCGGTTAAGGGTGAAGCTTATTTCGCTGGTCGCGCAGGTGAACGTTTCTGTGTTCGTAATTCAGGTGCTAAAGTTGTTGTTGAAGGTGTCGGAGCACACGGTTGTGAATACATGACAGGTGGTGTTGCTGTTATCCTTGGAACAACAGGACGTAACTTCGCTGCTGGTATGAGTGGTGGTGTTGCCTATGTTTATGATGTGGACGGTGATTTTGCCGAAAAAGTTAACCAAGAAATGGTTGACCTTTACAAAGTCGGTGAAACTCGTGGGGATGATGTCTTGGTTGATATGATTCAAAAACACTATGAATACACAGGTAGCGCTAAAGCAAAACGCTTGCTTGACAACTGGGCACAAGAAGTTGATAAATTCATTAAAGTTTATCCAACTGAATTCCATGAAATTAATAATATTGAATACGCACTTGCTAATACTGGTTTAGAAGGTGATGAACTTGAATTGCGTACCTTCGAAATTGCCACAGGTGGTGCAGAAACTGCTGCCGAGAAAGAAGAACTTCTTGCACAAGTAACAGGAGGTAAATAAAATGGCTAATCCATTTGGATTTTTGAAATATGAACGTAAAGATAATCCGTTTCGTCCTGTTGCTGAACGCATCTTGGACTTTGAAGAATTACAAATTCCATTGTTCGAAGAGGACCGTCAAAAACAAGCTGCACGTTGTATGGCTTGTGGGATTCCTTTCTGTCATTCTGGACAATTCTACGGTGGCGGACGCGCGGTTTCAGGTTGTCCAAATGACAACTTGATTCCTGAATGGAATGATTTGCTTTATAAAGGCGATTACAAACGTGCTTTTGATCGTCTCTCACGTACAAATCCTCTCCCAGAAATGACTGGACGTGTTTGTCCAGCGCCGTGTGAAAAAGGTTGTACAGAAGGCCTTAATGGCTCTGGTGTCACTATCCATGATAATGAACGCTTTATCATCGATACAGCCTTTGAAAATGGTTGGGTAGAGGAGTCAGGTCGTCCAGCCTACCGTACAGGATTTAAAGTTGCTGTTATTGGTTCTGGACCTGCAGGGCTTTCAACTGCTTGGCGCCTTAATAAACTAGGTCATACAGTAACTGTCTATGAACGTAGTGATCGTTTTGGTGGACTATTGATGTACGGTATTCCAAATATGAAATTGGATAAGGAAATTGTTCAACGTCGTATTGATTTGATGGAAAAACTTGGTATCAATTTTGTTGCTAATATGGAAGTGGGACGTGATGTAACAGCGGATGAATTGTTGAAACAATATGACCGTGTTGTTCTTGCAACTGGTGCAAGTGTTCCGCGTGATTTGGATGTCCCAGGTCGTCATCTATCTGGTGTGCGTTTTGCGGTTGATTTCTTAACTGAAACGACTAAAAATGTCCTTGCTTCTGATAATAAAAAACTTGGTCCAACGCTTGAAGGCAAACATGTTCTTGTCATTGGTGGCGGTGATACAGGTAATGATTGTATCGGTACGGCTGTTCGTTTGGGTGCAGCAAGTGTTAAACAACTTGAGATCACTCCAGAACCGCCAGAAAAACGCTTACCAACAAATCCATGGCCACAATATCCAATGATTAAACGTGTCGGTTATGGGCAAGAAGAAGCCAATTTCGTACAAGATACAGAATTGACAACTTATGCTACGTCAACAACTGAGTTTATCGGTGCTGATAGTGGTCAAGTCATTGCTGCTAAGACTATCAAAGTTGGTCCTGGTTTCAAACCAATTGAGGGAACTGAAGAAATCATCAAAGCAGACCTTGTTTTACTAGCAATGGGATTCACAGGTGCTGAAAAATCATTATTTGAACAATTTGGTGTTCAAAGTGTCTATGATGATTATTCAACAAATAATGACCATGTCTTTGTTGCTGGTGACGCGCGTCGTGGTCCAAGTCTTGTGATTTGGGGAATCCGCGAAGGACGCAAAGCCGCAGAGAAAATCGACCAAGGTCTTCGTGTCATGGTTGCACAATAAAACTAAGAAAGCTCGCTGTTATGGCGAGTTTTTTGGTTGGATTCAAGATAGTCTTTAGGTTTGTGGAAAAGGAGAACATACGACTTTATTCATGGGCCTAAAAATTCAAAAGCAAATCGGTAACTTTAAAGAGATTTGATTTTTTAGCTAGTCTTCGTTTTTAGTTGCTAACCTAAAATGATTTACGTTTACTCCTGCACTTTGTCATTTCGTAAACAAAGAAGCTGAGCACTTTTGTCTCAGCTTCGTTAATTCTATTTTTCATCTGGTGTGAGAATCATTGGGATAATGATTGGTTCACGTTCTGTTTTTTCGTATAAGAATGGACGAAGGGCGTTCACAATAGCACCGTTAACAGATTGAATGCTTGCGTCCTGGTTTTTCAAGGCTATGCGAATCGCGTTGAAAAGAACACGTTGACTTTCACGGATGAGGTCGCCTGATTCGCGCATGTAGATAAATCCACGGCTGAGAATGTCAGGACCTGCTAAAATCATTTGTGTGTCAAAATCGACAGTTGCGACAGCAAGAACGACACCGTCTTCTGATAAATCATGACGGTCACGCAGTACAGCAGCGCCAATGTCACCAATACCATTACCATCAACATAAATGTCTTGAGCATTGAAGTGTCCAGCACGGCGAGCTGAACTAGCTGTGAGAGCTAGGACATCACCATTTTCCATGATAAAGATATTATCTTTTGGCACACCTGTGTCCATTGCTAAACCAGCATGAATTTTTAGCATACGGTATTCACCGTGAACCGGCATGAAGTATTTTGGTTTCATCAAGCGGAGCATGAGTTTTTGCTCTTGTTGACCACCATGACCAGATGTGTGGATATTGTTGACTTTACCGTGGATAACTTCGACACCAGCTTCTTGGATAGTATTAATTAGTTTATTAACGCTTGTTGTGTTACCAGGAATTGGGCTAGATGAGAAGATAACGGTGTCACCAGGTTGTAGTGTGACTTGGCGGTGTGTACCATTGGCAATACGTGCTAGCGCAGCCATTGATTCCCCCTGACTACCTGTACACATGATTAAAATTTCACTAGCATGATAGTCTTTGAGTTCGCTTGGTTCGATAAATGTTCCTTTTGGAACCTTGATATAACCAAGTTCGATACCATTGACAATGGCTTTTTCCATAGAACGTCCGAAAACAACAATTTTACGTCCTGTTTTAACGGCAGCTTCGGCAGCTTGTTGGAGACGGAAAATATTTGAAGCAAATGATGCGAAAATAATACGTCCATGAATACCTTCAATAATCTTCAGGATAGATTGTCCAACGACTTTTTCTGAATTTGTAAAGGTTGGAATTTCAGCGTTGGTTGAGTCTGATAATAAACAGAGAACGCCATCTTCACCAAGGGCAGCCATGCGGTGGATATCTGCTGGCTCACCAACTGGTGTCCAGTCAAATTTGAAGTCCCCTGTGCAGACAATTTTACCTTGTGGTGTGTGGATAACGATTCCAAGAGGTTCTGGAATTGAGTGGGTTGTGCGGAAGAAAGTAACGCTAAGGTTTTTAAATGTTAATTCTGTGTTAGCGTTGATTTCATAGAGTTTAGCATCACGGAGAAGTCCGTGTTCTTCCAATTTTCCTTTGATAAGTGCAAGAGCTAATGGTCCAGCGTAGATTGGGATATTAGCTTGTTTTAAGAGAAATGGGATTCCACCAATGTGGTCCTCGTGACCGTGGGTAATAACGAGCCCTTTGATACGGTCAATATTTTCAACGATATAAGAATAATCTGGAATGACATAATCGATTCCGAGAAGGTCATCTTCAGGGAATTTGATACCAGCATCAACGATGATAATTTCATCTTTGTACTCAATACCGTAAGTATTTTTTCCGATTTCTCCAAGACCACCAATTGCGTAAACCCCAACTTCTTCGGGTTTTAAATTGATTTGTGACATGTTATAACTCCGTTAATTTAAAGACACCTGTTTCTTTTTCGTAAGCTAGGTGTTTATCTGATAGAAGCTCAATAAATTCAACGTTGTAAGGTGTCTTTTCTTCAACGAGTTTGCGTGTTTTGATGCGTCCTTCGAGTTCAGTTGTGGCATCAACGTCTAAGTAGAGCACTTTAGTTTGCTCACGGTGTGGGTTACGTTCTTTTGTTTCTTGGTAAAAAACTTTATAAATCATAGTTTTCCTTTCTTTATACCTGTGGCTAATCAAACTACAAAAAACCTGCCAAATAGCTTTATATCTACTTGACAAACATCTATGAAATTTTTACGAGTAATTGATTTAACCTTGATTCGTTGCAATTATTAAAATTATATCATAAAATAAGAGGTAGAATCAAGTGAGGGAATTTAAATGATGAAAGTTTTAGCCTTTGATACTTCAAGTAAGGCTTTATCTGTTGCTATTTTAGATGGCAAGAATTTGTTAGCCGATGTAACGGTCAATATTAAAAAAAATCACAGTATAACATTAATGCCTGCGATTGATTTTTTGATGACATCTGTGGATTTGCAACCAAGTGATTTAGATAGAATTGTTGTAGCGCAAGGTCCAGGGTCTTATACTGGTTTGCGCGTGGCGGTTGCGACAGCTAAAACATTGGCATATACGTTAAATATTGAGCTAGTAGGGGTGTCAAGTCTGTATGCACTTGCTGCGGCAGCTGATTTTGATGGCTTGGTTGTTCCTATCATGGATGCCCGTCGTAATAATGTTTATGCTGGGTTTTATAAAAATGGTCAGTCTGTTAAAGCAGACCAACACATGAGTTTTACAGCTGTTTTAGAAGCCGTTAAGGCTGAAGCTAAGGTTATGTTTGTTGGTGAAGTGGATAATTTCCGCGACCAGATTGAAGAAGCTCTACCACAAGCTGTTATTTTACCTGTTTTGCCATCAGCTTATGCTATTGGAAAATATGGTCAAAGTCTTGAACCAGCTGATGTTGACAGTTTTGTACCAAATTATCTCAAACGTGTGGAAGCAGAGGAAAACTGGCTTAAAACGCATAAAGAAGATTCAACTGCAGATTATGTCAAACGTATCTAACATGAAAGATTTATCAGAAAAAGTGACTGCTGTTTATGCTATCTTGTCTGATGTCTATGAAGTGTCACCATGGACAAAAAAGCAAATTTTAGCAGATATGCAGCAGGATAGTGTGGATTATTTTTTTGTGGAAAAAGACAAGGAAATGGTTGGTTTTCTGGCAATTCAGCAACTTGTTGGCGAATTAGAAATCACAAATATTGCGGTTAAGAAAGCTTATCAAGGTTGTGGTTTAGGCAGTCAGTTATTAACCAATTTAGACCAGATTGACTTTTCAATTTTCTTGGAAGTGAGAGCATCAAATACTTCTGCGCAAGCTTTGTACCAAAAATTTGGATTTAAGGTGATTGGTGAGCGTAAGCAATATTACCATAATCCAATTGAGGATGCGATTATCATGAAGCGTGAAGGTAATGAGAGGTAAAAAAGATAAATGAAAGATAGATATATTTTAGCTGTGGAGAGCTCTTGTGATGAAACAAGTGTTGCCGTTTTAAAAAATGAAAGCGAGATTTTGAGCAATATTATTGCTAGTCAAATTGAAAGTCACAAGCGTTTTGGTGGCGTGGTGCCAGAGGTTGCTAGTCGTCACCATGTCGAAGTGATTACAACGTGTTTCAAAGATGCTTTGGATGCGGCAGGAATTGAAGTGAGTGACCTTGATGCGGTTGCTGTAACTTACGGTCCTGGCTTGGTTGGAGCGATTTTAGTGGGGATGGCTGCTGCTAAAGCTTTTGCTTGGGCGAACCATTTGCCATTGATTCCTGTTAATCATATGTCTGGGCACTTGATGGCAGCTCGTCAAGTCAAAGAATTAGCCTATCCATTAATGGCATTATTGGTTTCTGGCGGACACACAGAACTGGTTTATGTGTCTGAACCTGGCGATTATAAAATTGTCGGTGAAACGCGTGATGACGCTGTTGGTGAAGCATATGACAAGGTTGGTCGTGTCATGGGCTTGACTTATCCTGCTGGACGTGAAATTGACCAATTGGCACATCAAGGAAAGAATATTTATGATTTTCCGCGTGCCATGATTAAAGAAGATAACCTCGAATTTTCATTTTCAGGTTTGAAATCAGCTTTTATTAATTTACACCATAATGCTGCGCAAAAAGGTGAAACACTCTCAAAAGAAGATTTATCAGCATCATTTCAAGCTGCCGTTTTGGATGTTTTGATGGCGAAAACAAAAAAAGCTTTGGAAAAATATCCTGTCAAAACACTCGTTGTAGCTGGTGGTGTGGCTGCTAATCAAGGATTGCGTGAACGTTTGGCAGATGAAATTACAGAAGCAGAAGTTGTTATTCCGCCATTACGTCTTTGTGGCGATAATGCTGGCATGATTTCGCTAGCAGCAGCGATTGAATACGATAAAGGGCACTTTGCTGACTTAGACTTAAACGCTAAACCAAGTTTAGCTTTTGATAGTTTGGATTAGGGGATAAAGGTAATAGAAGAACTCTTGAAAATTTATTTTCAGGAGTCTTTTTATGTGCTATAATGGAAAAAATTGTTTGAACAATGAGTAGCTGCAGAGACTTCATATGGGTTCTCTGCTTATTGAATATTTAGGGAGTTTGTATGCAGGAAAAAGGGTTTAAAGAGGGGCTTCAAGCTGCACTTCCAACGGCTTTGGGTTATATTTCGATTGGTTTAGCTTTTGGAATTGTGGCATCTGCTTCAGGATTATCAGCTTTAGAAGTTGGCTTGATGAGTCTTTTGGTCTATGGTGGTTCAGCTCAATTTGCCATGTGTGCCATGTTGCTTGCTCATGCTGATTTGGCTTCAGTAACGTTGACCGTTTTTTTAGTTAATTTGCGTAATATGTTGATGAGTTTGCATGCAACAACTATTTTTACCAAAACAAGCTTTCTCAATAACATTGGGATAGCTAGCCTAGTTACAGATGAAAGTTATGGTGTTTTGTTGGGAGAAAATGTTCACAATAAATCAATTGCAGCTAGCTGGATGCATGGTAATAATCTACTGAGTTATGCAGCATGGGTTTTATCTACAATTGTAGGGACACTCCTAGGAGGTATTATCCCCAATCCAGAAAGTTTTGGGCTTGATTTTGCTCTGATTGGTATGTTTATTGGTTTACTTGTCTTTCAATTTGATGCGATGTTGAGTGAAGGCATTAAAAAACTATTGCTTGTACTAGCAGCTGTGGCTATTAGTTTTTTAGTCTGTGCTGTTTTTCTATCAAGTGCCTTAGCGGTTTTAGTGTCAACGTTAATTGGTTGTAGTGTGGGGGTAATGTTGGATGAGCGTTAGTAGTTATGTTTTGGTAGCCATTCTTTTAGGATTTGTAGTGTCTTGGGTTCCGCGAGTTGCCCCTTTTATCTTGGTAAAATATAAAGGCTTGCCCGAAATTGTCATTCGTTTTTTGAAATACTTGCCCGTTTCCATTTTATTTGCTTTGACGTTTTCAAGCCTTTTTGACGTTGAAATTGGGCATTTGCCACAAGTAAAGGACTTGGAAGTTCTAGTCAGTCTTCCCACTTTTTATGTCGCCTTAAAATCTAAAAATTTATTATATGCCGTCATTACAGGAATTGTTAGCATGGCGATTTTACGGTTAATATTTTAATTTTGCCATTAATTGTTTGAGTTGAGCAATTTCTTCTGTGGATAAGTTTGATAAAAGAAAATCAGATTGCTTTTGTTCATATTCGTGAAGCTGTGGATAAATGTCCATGGCTTTTTCTGTTGGATAAACACGTTTGATTTTCTGGTTAACAGCATCTTTCTTTAGTTCAAAATAGCCGAGCGTAGCTAATTTTTTTATCGTTCTAAAGGCAGTTGTACGGTCAATTTGGACATTGTCTGCCAACTCGCCCAAAAACATTCCAGGTTTTTCACAGACACGAATAATATAGATGAATAGATTGTTATTTAGTCCAAGTTCTTTAAAATGATTATTAGAGTCAATTTGAATGGTGCGCGTGATAGCGCCAATAGTACGAATAATATCAAACATAATAGTTTCTCCTTGCTAAAAATTTTAACAAAAAAATATTGCATTTACAATAAAAAGTGATATAATAATCTCGATATTATTGTAAATGCAATCAAAAGAGGTGCTAATATGTTACATTTTGAAAATGATTATAATAAAGGAATTCATCCACAGCTACTCCAAGCGCTTGTGGATAGTAATCAAGAAAGTTTTGCTGGTTATGGCATGGATAGTTATTGTGCACAGGCTGCAGAAAAGATGAAAGCAGCTTGCCATTGCCCTGAAGCTGAAATCTTCTTTTTATCAGGTGGCACACAGACTAATCAAGTGGTTATCGATAGCTTGTTAACCTCTTACGAAGGTGTTATCGCTGCTGAAACGGGGCATGTTAGCACTCATGAAGCTGGTGCTATTGAATTTACAGGACACAAGGTACTAACACTTCCTTCTCATCAAGGAAAAATTCAGGCGGCTGAGCTTGCTGCTTATGTGGATAACTTTTATCGTGATGGCAACCATGACCATATGGTTTTTCCAGGGATGGTTTACATTTCTCACCCAACTGAATATGGCACGCTCTACACCAAAGAAGAATTAACCGCCATTTCAGATGTTTGTCGTCAATATCAATTGCCACTCTTTATTGATGGCGCACGTTTAGGATATGGTTTGGCAGCTAAGGAGACAGATGTTGATTTACCAACTATTGCTGAATTATCAGACGTCTTTTATATTGGTGGTACCAAAATGGGAGCCTTTATTGGTGAAGCCGTCGTGTTTACAAAACAAAATACACCAAAACATTTTGTGACAACAGTCAAGCAGCATGGAGCACTTTTGGCAAAAGGTTGGCTGATTGGTGTGCAATTTGACCGTTTCTTTACGGATAATCTTTATTTTGAAATTGGTGAGCACGCTATTAAAATGGCAGAGCAGTCAAAAGCCATTTTACGTGAAAAAGGCTATCGTTTCTATCTGGAATCACCAACAAATCAACAATTTATCATTATTGAAAATGCTAAATTAGCCACTTTAGGTGAAGTCCTTGCTTATAGCTTCTGGGAAAAATATGACGATACTCATACGGTTATTCGTTTAGCAACAAGTTGGTCAACAACGCAAGAAGATATTGATAAATTACGAGAGGTTTTATAGAGGTAAGGTATGCAGATATCTATTTTTGAACCAAAGTTTAATCAGGCGGTGATAGACTTGATACTAACTATCCAGCAAGAAGAATTTTTGCTTCCTATTTCCTTAACGGAACAACCTGATTTATTGGACATTGAAAATTCTTATCAAAAACAAGGTGGTCAATTCTGGGTAGCTATAAATGAGAGGAAAGAAGTGCTAGGGTGTATTGGCTTAGTGGCTCTTGAACAAGACAATGTCGCTTTAAAGAAAATGTTTGTAAGTAAAAATTACAGAAAAGCAGGTTTAGGAAAAGAATTATTGAAGGCTTTTGTAGCTTATTGCCAAAAAGAGCAGAAGAAGGCTATTTTTCTTGGAACAACAACAGATTTTGAGGCTGCTCAGCACTTTTACCGAAAATTTGGTTTTCAAGCAATTGAATCGTCAAATTTACCTGCTGATTTTCCACGTTTAGCTGTGGATAATCGTTTCTATACTTATGTTATTAACTAAAAAAGCTGGGGATATCCCAGCTTTTTGTGTGATAAAAACTTTTGTCTTTCTATTTTTTTGAGGATTACCAGCTGGCTTTTTTGACGCCAGGAAGTTGTCCTTTGTGAGCAAGGTCACGGAAGTTGATTCGGCTAACGCCGAATTTACGCATGTATGCGTGTGGGCGTCCGTCAATGCGGTCACGATTTTTCAAACGATTTGGATTTGAGTCGCGTGGTAATTTACGAAGCGCTTCGTAATCGCCTTTTGCCTTCAATTCACGACGTAAGTCGGCATATTGTTCAATGAGTTTTAGTTGTCGGTTGTATCTAGCAATTTTTGATTTTTTAGCCATAATGTCTCCTTTTACTTAACTGGTTAACGATATTTATTATAACACCTTTGAGGAAATAATCAAGAGAAAAACTTAACTAGTTAAATATTTTTTTCAAAAAAAGAAACCCACAAAAGGATTTCTCAACAATTGTTAGTAATGTAAACTTCCAGCGACCCAGCCTGTACATAACGCCACAGTGATGTTAAAACCACCTGTGTGGGCATTAATATCAAGCACTTCACCAGCAAAGTAAAGTCCAGGGACTTGCTTACTTTCAAGGGTTTTGGGATTAATTTCTTTCAAATCAATGCCACCTTTAGTCACAAAAGATTTTGCCAGTGACATTTTTCCGGTTACTTTAATTGGCAGCTCTTTGATATTATCCACAAGTTCTTTTTCTTGTTGTGGCGTTAGTTGTTTGACTTTTTCGGGAAATGGCTGTGCTAAAAAGCTTGCTAATCGTTCTGGAAGAAGCACTTTAAGAGCATTTTTGAGGAATTTCTCACGCTGCTCCGCTAAAAATGTGTGTAGCTCTTCTGTGGATAGTTTGGGGATAAGGTCAAGTGTAATGGTTTCGCCACCCTTGATAAAACTTGATAGGCGTAGTGCGGCAGGTCCAGACAAACCAAAATGCGTAAAGAGCAAATCATGCGTAATATGGTGTTTTTGATAGCTCAAACAAACATCATCGAGAGAGATTCCTTGAAGTTCCTTGTGTGGAAAATCTGTTAATAATGGACTTTCAGCCGCTTCAAGTTCTGTAAGATTGAGTTTAAAATGCCTGGCAATCTCATAACCAAAACCTGTTGACCCTGTGGAAGGATAGGCTTTACTACCTGTTGTGACAATGAGTTTTCCACAGATGAACTCATCTGTCGCAGATTTGACGTGGAAAAGGTTGTCGATTTTCTTGACAGAAACAACTTCAGTATTGGTTAAAACGGTGCCACCGAGTTCATTGATTTTATGGGCAAGAGCATCAATAATCGTTTTTGATTTATCAGTTTTTGGGAACACACGCCCATGGTCCTCAACTTTTAAAGCAACGCCATTTTCTTCAAAAAATCGGATAATGTCGTGGTTGTCAAATTGTGAAAAGACACTGTAAAGAAAGCGTCCATTTCCAGGAATGCCTTCCATGAGGTCATCAATGGTACCATTATTAGTGACGTTACAACGTCCACCCCCCGTTCCAGCTAGTTTTTTGCCGAGTCGTTTATTTTTGTCAATAAGTAATGTTTGGTTACCATAATAACTGCTTGAAATGGCAGCCATCATACCAGCGGGACCGCCACCAATGATAATTGTATCGTATGTATTCATATAGCTATTGTAGCATAAAATATTGCTATCTTGATAAGCAAGTAATGGGATTTGTGAAAAGAAAGTTAGGATGTTTACAGAAAATAACAAAAACGTGACAGCAGTTCTAAAAAAAGTTGATATCAAGTAAAAAGCACACCAGAAACTTGGTGAAAATTGACAATCATAGTCTGTTATGTTATCCTTTTCATAAGAAATTTCAACGTAAAAGAGGATATTATGGCAATTGAGAAAACAGTTAGCGAGCTGGCTGAGATTCTAGGAGTTAGCCGTCAAGCGGTTAACAATCGTGTCAAGAGTCTGCCAGAAGAAGATGTCGATAAAAATGAAAAGGGAGTTACCGTTGTCAACCGAAGTGGCTTGATTAAATTGGAAGAAATCTACAAAACAACCATTTTTGAAGATGAGCCAATTGATGAAGAAACAAAACAACGCGAACTTTTAGAAATTTTAGTGGACGAAAAAAATACTGAAATTACACGTTTGTATGAGCAGCTCAAAGCTAAGGATAAACAGCTTGCTTCAAAAGATGAACAGCTTCGTGTTAAAGATGTGCAAATTAGTGAAAAAGACAAGCAGCTTGATCAGCAACAACAATTGACGCTTGCTGCCATGGAAGACACAAAACGCCTTCAGCTTGAACTTAATGAAGCTAAGGCTGAAGTCGAAGAAATTCAAACGAAGTCAGAAGAAAAAATTCAAGAAGAAGCAGCTCCGAAGGGATTCCTAGCGCGTCTTTTTGGTGGAAAATAAGAACTCGAAATTTATCGGAAGCTGGGACAAAAGTTCCAGCTTTATTTTATAAACTCATTTTTAGGAGGTATCATGGAAAAATTAGCGGAGTACATTGCATTTGATTTGGAATTTAATACGGTTGCTGAGAAAAGTCATATTATTCAGGTTTCAGCAGTAAAATTCAAAGAAGGTCACGAAGTTGACAGCTTTGACACTTATGTTTACACCGATGTGCCATTGCAGTCATTCATTAATGGATTGACGGGTATTACGTCAGAAAAAATTGCTAACGCTCCAAAGCTTGATGAAGTGCTGGCTGACTTTAAAACATTCGTTGGAGAGACTGCTTTGGTTGGTTACAATGCGCTAAAATCAGACCTGCCCTTACTTGCTGAAAATGAATTAGACTTGACAGAGCTTTACAAGGTTGATTTATATGATGAGGCTTTTGAACGTCGTAGCACAGACTTGAATGGAATTGCCAGTCTCAAGTTGACAAGTGTTGCTGAATTTTTAGGTATTTCAGGACATTGTCATAATTCACTTGAAGATGCTCGCATGACTGCGCTTGTTTATGAAAAGTTCATGGAATTTGATGAGAATAAATCTTATTTGAATCAGCAAGAAGAAGAGCATGGTGACAATCCTTTTGCAGCTTTAGGTGGCTTTTTTAGCTAAAAGCTCTGCTATTTTTCAAAAAATAAAAAATCATCTAGGGTAACCCCTTGCTTGTGACGTTGGGGCATGTCCTATAATAAGGACAGAAAGGAGGTGAAAGGAATGTCTCGCTCTTATACAACTGGCGATTTGGCGAAGTTGGCAGGTGTTTCAGTTCGCACGGTCCAATATTATGATAAACGTGGTATTTTGTCGCCATCTGATTTGACAGAAGGTGGACGGCGGATTTATGTGGATAGTGATTTGGAACAGTTGCGCATGATTTGTTTTTTGAGAGAGTTAGATTTTTCTATTGAACAGATAAAGCGGTTGTTTGCTGAGGAAAATGCAAGGCAAGTTTTAGAGTTACTGCTTGTTGAGCATATCAAGGAAACAAAGCGTGAGCTTGCTGAGAAGAAAGCCAAACTTGACACTACTGTCAACTTGCTTGACAGGGTAAAAAATCAAACAGGTCAGTCGCTAGAATTTTTATCAGACATTTCTCTTACCATGAAAAATCAATTAGCTTGGCGTCGTTTGCAAAAACGGATGTGGATTAGTAATCTAGCAACGATTCTTATTTTTGTTCTTTGTGTTGCTTGGCTTGCAAGTCGTCCACAATCTGTTGTTTGGCAAGGTGTTGGTATCGGTATTGGTTTGGTGTATGTTGGCACATTATTAACATTGTCTTATCGTTTTTCACGTAAAATAGCTTATATCTGTCCCAATTGCCACCAACTTTTCCAACCAACGTATAGGGAATTCGTATTTGCTCGTCATACTCCTAAAACGCGAAAATTAACTTGCCCACATTGTCATGAAAAATCTTATTGTTTAGAAACAGCAAAAGAAGCTTAAAAAGCTCGAACCTTAAAAGGTTCGAGCTTTTTTGATTATGTCATTAAAATGGTAATTTTCCTGCAAATGCGCCTAGTGTTTTTTGTGTGGCATCATCGATTTGAGAAAGTGCATCGTTGATTGCTTGTGTTGTCATGTCTTGAAGTGTTTCAACATCATCTGGGTCAACAACAGCATCTTTAAAAGTGATGTTCACCAATTTTTTATCACCTGTAAACTCAACAACAACTAAATCTTGAGCTGATTTTCCAGTGAAAGTTGTACTAGCAAGTTCAGATTGTTTTTTCTCCATTTGTTTTTGGAGTTTTTGAGCCTGACGCATCATATTTTGCATATTCATCATAAGATTTTTAAGATTCCTTTCGTAGCAAGGGTTTAGACCCTCTTGTTAAATTTTCGTTGCCTTATGTTTCTTTTTGAGTATTTCTTAAAGCTTTATTTATTATAGCATTTTTTGAAGTAACTGCCTATTTTAACTGTGTGATAAGAGTGAGCGTTTGGTAATGATTTTACAAAAACTTTACAAAAGTATGGTAATAGATTTGATGTTGGCTTTCTATAATGGTCATTGTAAAGAATTTAAAGGAGAACATCATGAAAAAATGTAAATTGTTTTCGGTACTGGCCCTAGCTGGCTTAACAGCTCTAGTGGGACTTTCAGCTTGTAGCAAATCAAACGGGGACTCTTCATCTGCATCTGGTAACATCAGCGTTGTTTCCCGTGAAGATGGGTCTGGGACACGCGGTGCTTTTGTTGAACTTTTCGGAGTTCAACAAGAGCAAAATGGTGAAAAAGTTGATTTGACAACGGACAAAGCCATTGTTACTAACTCGACCTCTGTTATGCTAACGACAGTAGCTGGAGATAAGTCAGCTATCGGCTATACTTCGCTAGGTTCTTTGGATGATACCGTCAAGGTTCTGAAAATTGATGGTACCGAGGCAAGTGTTGCCAATATTAAAGCCGGAAGCTACAAGATTTCTCGACCATTTAACATTGTGACTAAAGATAAGATAAGTGAGGCTGCTCAAGATTTCATCAACTTTATTTTAAGTTCTGATGGTCAAGCTGTCGTAGAAGAAAATGGTTACATTCCACTTGACGATACCAAAGCCTATAAATCTTCAGTTGATTCTGGCAAGGTTGTTGTTTCAGGATCAAGCTCTGTCACACCAGTTATGGAAAAATTAAAAGAAGCTTATAGCAAAGTCAACTCTAAGGTTGAAGTAGAGATTCAACAAAGCGACTCCTCAACAGGTATCACAAATGCAATCGAGGGAACAGCTGATATTGGAATGGCGTCACGTGATTTGAAAGATGAAGAAACATCTAAAGGAGTCAGCTCAACAGTTATTGCGATAGATGGTATTGCTGTTATTGTTAATAAAGATAACAAAGTTGATGGCTTAACAAGCGAACAAGTCAAGACTATTTTTACAGGTAAGACAACAAGTTGGGACGGTCTTTCAGACTAAGGGGTCATGAATGAATCATACAAAAGAAAAAATGATGCAAGCGGTATTTTTTCTTACCGCCTGCATTTCTGTTCTATCCGTGCTACTAATTTGCATCTTTTTGTTTTCGAGTGGGATTCCTGCTATTCATCAAATTGGTTTAGGTAACTTTCTTTTCGGAACTGTATGGAGACCGGCTAACAACCTTTTTGGTATTTTTCCAATGATTGTCGGTTCACTTTATGTGACAGCAGGGGCACTTATTATTGGGGTACCTGTTGGAGTTTTGACAGCGGTTTTTATGTCTTCTTTTTGTCCAGAAGCCATCTATAGACCGCTCAAGGCGGCTATTAACCTCATGGCAGGGATACCATCGGTTGTTTATGGTTTCTTTGGTTTGGTTGTTTTAGTTCCCTTTGTTCGTGATAACATCGGTGGCTTTGGAATGGGGGTATTTACCGCTTCAATTTTGCTTGGTTTGATGATTTTACCAACTATTATCAGTGTCTCTGAGGCTGCTATTCGTGCTGTTCCTAGATCCTATTATGAAGGTGGTTTAGCTCTGGGGGCTTCCCATGAGCGTAGCATCTTCTTTGCAGTACTGCCAGCAGCTAAGCGGGGAATTTTGGCATCTGTCATTTTAGGGATTGGACGCGCAATCGGGGAAACTATGGCAGTTATCATGGTTGCAGGTAACCAAGCTGTCTTGCCAGATTCCTTGATATCAGGGGTCAGAACTATGACAACCAATATTGTTATGGAGATGGGGTACTCTAGCGGTCTTCACAGAGAGGCTCTTATAGGGACAGCTGTTGTTCTTTTTATATTTGTCCTAATCATTAACATCAGCTTTTCGTTGTTACATAAAGAGGAGTAGACATGGAAAATATCAATCACTGTAGCTTCAAGCAAGATTGGCAGTCACGCCGACGGGACCTGGTATCATTAATGTTGTATTTGTTAGTTTATGGTGCTGCCTTGATAACATTTGTCGGAATTGCTTTCACGGTCGGATATATTCTGGTCAAAGGCTTGCCCAATTTAAACATGAGTTTGTTTGCTTGGACTTACAATAGTGAGAATGTATCGTTGTTACCGGCCTTAATCAATACAGTTTTTATGACCATTTTGGCATTAAGTGTTGCCGTACCTATTGGTATAGGGGCCTCTATTTACTTGGTAGAATATGCGCGTCGTGATAACCCTTTTGTTAGTGTTATCCGGATTGCAACTGAAACGCTCTCTGGGATTCCCTCCATTATCTATGGACTGTTTGGCGCTCTTTTCTTTGTTAAGTTTGCTCACATGGGACTTTCCTTGCTGTCAGGAGCTGTTACACTTAGTATCATGATTTTGCCACTGATTATGCGAACAACAGAAGAAGCTTTGCTTTCAGTACCAGACTCCTATCGTGAAGGGGCTTTTGCACTTGGGGCGGGTAAACTTAGGACAATTTTTAAAATTGTCCTTCCTAGCGCCATGCCAGGAATTTTTTCAGGAATTATTTTAGCGATTGGGCGAATTGTGGGAGAATCAGCCGCCTTGATTTTTACAGCAGGTACGGTTGCTGAAGTGGCGAAAAGTATTTTCAGTTCGTCACGGACTTTGGCTGTACATATGTATGCTATCTCAGGAGAGGGACTTTATGTCAATCAAACCTACGCTACAGCAGTGATTCTCTTAGTATTAGTTATTATCATTAATCTAGTGTCAGGTTTGATTGCTAGACGATTAGGAAGTAAAACAAGCGATGAATAAAATAGAAATTAAAAATTTGGATCTCTACTACGGAGACTTCAAAGCTTTAAAAAACATTAATCTGGAAATTGCCAGCAATGAAATTACAGCTTTCATTGGTCCATCAGGATGTGGAAAATCGACCTTGCTAAAAAGTCTTAACCGAATGAATGACTTGGTGAAAAATTGCCGCATTACCGGAGAGGTCACATTAGATAAAGAAAATGTTTACCGTGATTTAGACATCAATGTCCTTCGTAAAAAAGTAGGTATGGTTTTCCAAAAACCCAATCCATTTCCGATGAGCATCTATGACAACATTGCCTTCGGGCCTAGAACTCACGGTATTCACAATAAAGTTCAATTGGATGAAATTGTGGAGCGTTCCTTAAAACAAGCCGCTATCTGGGACGAAGTCAAAGATCGCCTCAATAAATCTGCTCTTGGTATGTCTGGTGGTCAACAGCAACGGCTTTGCATTGCTAGAGCTTTGGCCATTGAACCTGAAGTTCTCCTCATGGATGAACCAACAAGTGCCTTAGATCCGATTTCAACAGCAAAAATTGAAGATTTGGTTATTGAACTCAAGAAAAAATATACTATCGTCATGGTGACCCACAACATGCAACAAGCTGTGCGGATTTCCGACAAGACGGCCTTCTTCTTATTGGGCGAAATTGTTGAGTACAATAAAACAAGCCAACTATTTTCAATGCCACAAGACGAACGCACAGAAAATTATATAACAGGGAGATTCGGATGATACGCTCAGCCTTTGAAAATCAACTGCATGCACTCAATACCAATTTAATTTTGATGGGGTCGTTATGTGAGGAAATTATTTCAAAATCCTTAATGCTCATCAGTGAAAATGATCAGCATCTGGTTAATGATGTTGGCAAAACTTATCAAAAAATTGAGCAGATGGAAAGAGATATTGAATCACAATGTCTTAAGTTACTGCTTCGTCAACAGCCGGTTGCCAAGGATTTGCGACGTATTTCAGCTGCTTTGAAAATGGTTTATGATATGAAGCGTATTGGTGCTCAATCTGCTGAAATTGTTGATATTATTGGTGATGGTCATGTTCATGAAGGAGCTGAGTTTCGTCATCTCAAGCAAATGGTCAAACACGTTGTCCATATGGTAACAGATAGTGTGGATGCCTTTGTCCATGATGATGAGACTTTAGCTTTAAAAGTTATCCAAAAAGATGTCACAGTGGATAAAGAATTTGATACAATAAAGGCAAGTTTAATTGCCCATATTGCTGAACTTGGAAATGATGGTGAATATACTATTGATGTTTTGATGATTGCCAAATATTTGGAAAGAATTGGTGACCATACCGTCAATGTCGCTAAGTGGGTAATTTTTTCAATCACTGGTGAACTGAATGGAGAAGAAACATGATTTACTGCGTTGAAGATGATGATGATATTCGAGAACTGATGCTTTATACTTTACGAACAGCAGGGTTTGAGGCTCAGGGGTTTCCTGACTCCGTTCTATTTTGGAAAGCCATGGAAGAAGAGCAACCTAAGCTTATACTGTTAGATATCATGTTGCCTGTAGATGATGGATTGACCATTTTAAAATCCCTACGATCAAATGGTATGACAAAAGATATTCCAGTAATCATGACAACTGCTAAAGGAACAGAATTTGATAAAGTCAAAGGATTAGATTTGGGTGCCGATGATTATTTGGTTAAGCCGTTTGGTATGATGGAAATGATTTCTCGCATCAAAGCAGTTCTCAGACGTACATCAAATCAGGAACAGGAAACTCATTTGACAATAAAAAACCTCTCTCTGGATGCAAAGAATTACACGGTTAGAAATAATGGACAAAAAATCGAATTAACTTTGAAAGAATTTGATCTGCTATCTTTATTGATGTTAAATCCTGGCCGTGTTTTTACGCGGCAAGAACTTTTGGATAAAGTTTGGGGAGAACACTTTATCGGAGAAACACGGACAGTTGATGTTCATATTGGAACCCTTCGCATGAAGCTTGGAGATGCTAGTCATCTGATTAAGACAGTTCGTGGTGTTGGTTATCGTTTGGAGGTAACAGATGATTAAGAAAATCTTTCGTTCAACTTTTTTTGCCACGCTAGGCGTTCTTCTTGTAACTCTATTTATGGTTGTTGGCTTGCTTTATGGCTACTTTACTCAAGTACAAAAGGAACAGTTGCAGACAGAGACAGCCTTAGCTGCTCAAGGGGTTTCTCTGGAAGGCCAAGATTATTTTAATGAGCTCAAGATGTCAAATGTCAGAATCACTTGGGTTGATAATCAAGGAAAAGTTCTCTATGATAATGAGTCTGATGCACAGATCATGGACAATCATGCTAATAGAGAAGAAATCAAAGAAGCTTTGAAAGATGGTTATGGTGAGAGTGTTCGATACTCTAAAACCTTAACCACTCAGTCACTTTATTCTGCTCAGCGCTTGGATAATGGAACCGTTATTCGCTTATCTGTTACTAGACACAGTATTTTAGTGCTTTTGTTTCGGATGTTCCAGCCTTTGTTCCTTATTCTTGTATTGGCCTTCTTACTCTCTCTGTGGCTTTCACACTCTATTGCTAAGAGTATTGTGTTACCATTGAATCGACTGGATCTTGACCATCCGCTTGAAAATGATGCCTATGAAGAAATTTCACCCCTTCTAAGACGGATTGCCAGACATCAAAAGGAAGTTACTGAGCGAGAAGTTTTGATAGAACAACGTCAATCAGAATTTGATACCATTATTTCTAAAATTAAAGAAGGCATGATTTTGTTAGACAATAACTGTCGTATCATCAGTATCAACCAAGCAGCACAGGATATTTTGCAGACTGATCAAACTTGTTTGGGTAAAGATATGTTGCAAATTCTCCGTAACCTGTCACTAAATAATTGGCTAGAAAAAGGTCTTCAGGGTCGCAAACAAGAAGGGATTTTGCAATTAGATGATGCGCATTACAAAGTTATGGTACGTCCTATTCACTCTGAGGATAAGGTGACTGGTTTAGCAATTCTTTTCTTTGATGTTACAGAGCAACTTCAGGCAGAGCAGCTGCGCCGCGAATTTACGGCAAACGTTTCTCATGAACTGAAAACACCGTTACATTTGATTTCTGGATATTCTGAAATGCTGGCTAGTGATGTTGTTGCGCAAAAAGATGTTCCACAATTCGCTGAGAAAATCCACAGTGAGTCTCAACGTATGATCCAGTTGGTAGAAGATATTATTAAACTGTCACATCTTGATGAGTCAGAAGAGTTAGCTATGGAACCCGTCAATCTCTATCAGATATCAGAGGAAGTTTTAGATAGTTTATCTGCTAAGGCAAATGAACGTCATATCAACTTGCATTTATTAGGGGAACCAGCTTATATTACTGGTAACCATGCCCTTATTCATTCTTTGATTTATAATCTTTGTGATAATGCTATTATCTATAACCGTGATAAGGGGGATGTGACTGTCAATGTCACCTCGAATGAGGACGATGTTGTTCTGACAGTACAGGATACTGGAGTTGGTATCGCCAAAGATGAGCAGGAACGCATTTTTGAGCGTTTCTATCGAGTTGATAAGAGTCGCTCGAAGAAGTTGGGTGGCACTGGTTTGGGGCTCTCCATTGTTAAGCACGCAGTCAATCAACATCATGCTGATATTAAGGTGGAAAGTCAGCTAGGATTAGGAACTAAAATGACTGTGACCTTTTATAAGTAACCCTCTTTGAAAATTAAACTCAGACGTTTGTGACTTGATTTGAGGTGTGAAAATCTTCAACGGAAGTTTTTAGCTTATTATTCCAAATTATAAAATAACGGAGTTCTATCTGAATCTACGTCACCTAGTCTAATTTTGATTTTCGTTGAGTATAAAAACACAAAAACCTCCTCTTGTTCATAAGACATAGAGGAGGTTTTTGTATGAGATGATATTCTTTGATTTTTCAAAGTAAGCAGGGTTCTTATTAAAATTTGTAAACTTATGTGATAGATTAGAAAGGATTTTTTCTTCTGAGAATGATAGGAGGATGCTTATGTGTCAAAGACCCACGTTATTCTCTATAGGAATCTCCAAATTTGATTTGTCTAAATCAACTGTCAAAATGTAATTGCTATTGTCACGGATAGTGTGCTCAAAGTCTGTTGTGTAGAGAAGTACGCGGAGAGTGTCGCCTTTTTCCAATTTGTAGATGCTTGGTTGAAGGGTGAAATCAATGGTCATCCATTCATTGGCAGGGATATCTTCAATTGTTAACAAATCTGTACGATTTTGAAGATTTAGAACACCTTTTGTGATGACACGTTCTCTGGTTTTGGTAAATGGCAATTCTTTGAGAGCTTCACGTGAGAAATTGCGTCCATTATCAATAGCGTATAAATCAAGTACATAAGGAACATCTTTAAAACGTTTCTTTTCGCCATAGTCTAAGACTTGGGCAGACAGAATTCCTTTATTTTCACTAGATTTGACGGTTAGGTGTAGAGTGATTTGCCCATTGATATGGTAATCGTGTTCAATCGGTAAATCGAGGCAAATGGCATTTGCTTTTCCAGTAAATAACTCACTCTTGAAAGTTCTGAAATTCTTGCTATAACGTTCAAATTCAGCTTTGGCGTAATGATTGTCAATGATTTTTTGGTCTGTACCAAGGGCTAAAGTTGATTGATTGTTACTGCCAAATTCAGCTAAGCTTGTCCAAGCTTGTTCTTGGCTATTATCTTGCCAGATAAGTGTTGGCAAAACGAAATGATTATCTTGTCCAAGCATTTTTTCAGAAAGTAAAGTGTTCATGCTTTCACGGAAATCAATGGATTGCCAGTTGTGCATGTAAACATGCTCACCGTGGTGAAGAAAAGCGTGTTTTTCGACAGTATCTGGAAGGGCATTGAAAATATTGAAGATGTGACGTGGCTTGACATTCCAGTCTTGGAGCCCGTGAGTGAATACGCAGGTTGCTTTAACCTTGTCAGCGTGTGGCAGATAATTACGGTCATGCCAAAATTGATTGTAATCACCAGAAGCACGGTCGAGCTGTGCAGATTGCTCGTCAAGGAGTTCTTGGTAATGTGTATTATTGCGTAAATAATCGCCAGCCAGCAAATTACGTGAGTAAGTCAATTCGGTCAGCACATCAAGGTCCTCACCAGGATAGCCACCAGGGCTGCAAACCAACCCATTTTCACGATAATAATCATACCAAGATGAAATAGCTGATTCAGCGATGATAACTTTCAGCCCCTCAACACCTGTCGTTGCTAGAGCGGTTGACATGGTTCCAAGATAAGATTTTCCAGTGGTACAAACCAGTCCACTCGCCCAATCAGCAACAACTTTTTGGTCACGACGGTGGCTAGAAAAGGCGATTGCTTTGCCATTTAACCAATCAATGACTGCTTTAAAACTTTCCACTTGCGCATAATCTCCGCTGGTCATAAAACCGTCAGAGCCTGCAGTTCCAACCCCAGAAACGTAGATACTTGCGAAACCACGTGCAAGGAAATAATCATTGAGCGTGTAGGGGTCAATAAAATTGAAACGTTCTTCACTTTCTCCGATAGGAAGGTCAACATCAGGAGCAGCTAACGGTTCAAAGTCACGTGTTTCAACGTTGATTGTTCGTGCTGGTTTTACAGCTAAATCACCTTCCATTTTGTAAAGTTTTTTATCGTTAGCAACGACATTTGTTCCTTGGTGATAAGGACTAGCTGTCATCATGGTTGGCAATTGGTGGCTTGTTTTAGGGCGAATAATATTGACCTTAATCAAATCGAGTTGTCCGTCTTGGTCAGTATCAAGCGGTGATTGCACATAAACAACTTCACGAATCAAATCAGTTGTATCAAACGTTGCTAGTGATTTGCCATTGAAAAAATGATAATCATTATCTACTGGAATAAGCCCCTTACTAATTAAATCATCAAGCAAGGTCATACCTGATTTTTGGCGACTAGCTAGCAAATGATAAAGCGCCTCAAGGATGTGTCCTTTTTGATAATTAATCGGAAAGGCAATTTTTTCTAAAAAGTCAGTTGTATTTGTAAAGTCAACATGCGGAATAAATCCGAGAAGTTGTAGTGAAATAGTGTAAAAAATATCCGCTGTTAATGGACGTTCAGAATTAAAAAATGTTAATAAATCTGTCTCAAAATCAGCGATTAAATGACGAAGTGGGTAGTCCGTATCTTTGTAATTAAAGAAAATCTTACGGCAGAAATTTTCCAGAGCTTTTTTATCAGCTTGTTGGTGGGTAATATCAAATCCTAAGGCTTGCAACTCTTGCTCTGCAATAGCGATAGGTCTTGGAATGAAAGAGAATTGATTATATTTCATGAAACTTTCCCTTCTAAAAAGTAAACGTTTTAATTTTACGGATAACCTTTACATTATTTATTATACTTGATAGAATGTTAAATGTCTAAACTATATTTTCTCGGAGGAAACAAAAAAACATGGATGTTACATGGACTGTGAAATATATCACAGAATTTATCGGGACAGCTTTACTCATCATTCTTGGTAATGGTGCAGTTGCTAATGTGGAACTTAAGGGGACAAAAGGGAATAACTCTGGGTGGGTTATCATCGCACTTGGGTATGGTTTTGGTGTTATGATTCCTGCACTCATGTTTGGTAACGTTTCAGGTAACCACATTAATCCAGCCTTCACACTTGCACTTGCAGTTTCAGGTTTGTTTGACTGGTCACACGTTCCACAGTACATCACTGCTCAATTACTTGGTGCAATGTTTGGTCAATTGCTTGTCGTTATGACACACAAGCCATACTACCTTAAAACTGAAAATCCAAATGCTATCCTTGGTTCATTCTCAACTATTTCAGCTGTTGACGACGGCACAAAAGAAAGTCACAAAGCCGCTTGGATTAACGGTTTCTTGAATGAGTTCTTAGGTTCATTCGTACTTTTCTTCGGTGCTATGGCACTTACTAAAAACTACTTCGGTGCAGAATTAGTTGCAAAATTGACTAACTACGGTTATGATGCTACTACAGCAGCAAGCCAAGTTGCACCTTACACAACAGGTTCACTTGCTGTTGCTCACTTAGGACTTGGTTTCCTTGTAATGACACTTGTTGCATCACTTGGTGGTCCTACTGGTCCTGGTCTTAACCCTGCACGTGATCTTGGTCCACGTATCGTTCATGCTTTGCTTCCTAAATCAGTTCTTGGTGAACACAAAGGCGATTCTAAATGGTGGTATTCATGGGTACCAGTTATCGCTCCAATTCTTGCAGGTATTGCAGCAGTAGCCTTATTCAAACTCTTGTACCTATAATAATGAGACATATAGGAAACCTTCGGGTTTCCTTTTTTATTTTTGATTGACACTAATAAAATATCTCATCACTATTCTTATGTTTTTGAGGTAATCCTCAACAATTTTCCCCTGAATCTATTGAACTTCAAATCACTGTATCTTGTTAATTATCACTGTATAAATAAAGCAGTTGGGTACTTTTTATACAAAAATTTCTAAAAAACGCATAATTTCTTGTCAAACTAAATAATTTTTTCTAAAATAGAAAAGACCTAGTCCTTATTTTGTAGGAACTGTATTGAAAATTTAATAAATGAAACATTGTGAGGAGACAGTTATGACTTTATTTGACGAAGTTACGTTTAGGCATCCCGTTTTGCGAATCAATAATCGTGATCACAACATTGAGTTTTATAAAAAATTAGGTTTTAAACTAGTTAACGAAGAAAATGCGATTGCTGAGTTTTCAACCAAACAAAAAAAAGCTAGTTTTGTTATTGAGGAATCACCATCGCCCTATACACATGCTGTTGAGGGAACAAAAAAACTTAATAAGATTGTTGTTAAAATTCCGAATGCCGATGAAGTGACAGCTATCTTAGGAAATAGTGTTGCTGTTGAGCGTCTCTTTAAAGGTAAAAATGGATATGCCTTTGAAACGTTATCACCAGAAGGTGACCTTTTTCTTTTACATTCTGAAGATGATATTCAACAATTAACTGAAATCGATAGTGTCAATTTCCCTAAAAATGATGAGTTAAAAGAAGTTTCTGATTTTAGCTTCGAAAGTATGACACTTAACGTGGCTGATGAAGCAGCTGCGCGTGCCTTTTACGATGATGTTTTTGAAGGACAATTTCCGCTTGATATCCAATTTGTGCAAGCGCAAGGTGCAGATTTAGCCGTTGACCCGCTTGAAACTTGGGATGTGGAAATTTTAGAATGTCAAGTTCCTGACAATTATGATTTGAAAGCCTTGGCTAGCTTTTTAGAAGATAAAGGGCAAACTGTTTATTTGGATAAAAAAGCGAGTGTCTTAGTACTTTCTGACCCTAGTAATATTGAAATTTGGTTTATCAAATGATAGATTTGCTAGAAATTATTAATAATCAAATCAATCGTAATATTTATCATGGAGCTAGTTTAGCTCTTTTTAAAGATGGTCAATGGTCAGAACATTATATTGGTACGATTGACGGTGTCACTCCTATAAAATCTGGTTTGATTTACGATTTGGCATCCGTTTCCAAGGTAGTTGGCGTTGGAACAGTTATCACTTCTCTTTTATATCAAGGAAGATTAGAGTTGGATGCGCCTTTGGTGCGGTATTATCCTGATTTTCACGAGTCATCTGTAACCTTACGACAACTTTTAACACATAGTAGTGGGATAAATCCTTTTATCCCTAATCGTGATAATCTGAATGCAGCTGAGTTGAAAGAAGCCATTAATCACATTGCTGTGGAGGGAAGGAAAGTTTTTCTTTACACAGACATCAATTTTCTTTTGCTTGGCTTTATGCTGGAAGAGATTTATGGCAAGTCACTTGATGTGATTTTTAAAGATGAAGTCTTTCAGCCTTTTGGCATGACAAATACTGGTTTTGGTCCAGTAAAAAAGGCGGTGCCTACGGTTGCTGGCATCGGTGATGGAGTTGTTCATGATCCAAAAGCCAAAGTTCTTGGCATTCATTCTGGTTCAGCAGGGTTATTTTCAAACCTGCAGGATTTAGAAAAGTTTTGTCAGCATTATCTAACAGATGATTTTGCGAGTGATATTTGGCAAAATTTCAGTCAAGCGAATAAAGAACGTTCGCTGGCATGGAATAAAGAGGGCGATTGGCTTGACCATACTGGTTACACAGGCACTTATGTGGCAATCAATCGTAAGGAGCAAAAGGCTGCTATTTTTCTGACTAATCGTACATATGCTTATGATGATAGACCTCTGTGGATTGAGGAACGTCAGAGAATTTCACAATGGATTCAGCAGAATTATTAAAAACAGAAATTTCTTTGAAAACGCTTTGTTTTTATCAACCTTTTAAGTCCGAAAGTGTTATAATGAGGGTGATAAAGGAAAAGGAGGAACAAGATTATGGCAAATGTGCTGACTGTTGTTTTTGATATTGAAAGTGAAGCTTACCAAGCTTTTTCAGAACTAAAATCATTTAAGCAGGATAATGATACGCAAATTGCACAGATCGCATTGGTGAAAAATGAAGATGGTAAAATCACTATCAAAGATTCTATCGACTTTGACGATGCTAGCCGTGATTATGCGACTGTTGGCGGTATTATCGGCGGTCTGTTGGGAATTTTGAGCGGTCCTATCGGTGTTATTATTGGTTACGGTATAGGCAGTCTTGCTGGTGCAGCAAGTGGAAGCATGACTGATGCAAGTGACAATAGCTTGATTGAAGAAGTGACGACAAAATTGCTTGATGGTGAGGTTGCTGTTATTGCTTTGGTTCATGAAGAAGATGAAAGTATTTTAAACCATGTCTTTGCTCCTTATAAAACGAATATTATGCGTTGGGATGCCCTTGCTCTCGCACGTGAAGTTGAACTTGCAGGACAAGTCCAAGATGAATTGTACGATAAAGTCCAAGAAGATTTGAACGAACGTCGTCTAAATCATCTCAAAGAACAAGGAAATGATATCGCAGATGCTATAAAAGCAACTTTCCGACGACTAAGGGGAAAAGAATAACTTTAAAAGGTTTGGGAAATAAATTCAAGGAAAGTTTGATGCCAAAAAGGGTTGTAAAAGCTGGTCTATCAGCGTATTAGAACCTATTCAGCGGTGATTGCTTAAATAGTTGAAAATATTGTTTGAGGTTTAAAAGTCTAGCTTGTAAAGCAAGCGTTAAAAAGTGCCTAATCAATTGCGCATGGAAACTCTAAGTTGACAATTTCTGTTTTTAGATTTCTTGACAGCGACCTTCAACAATTGATTTCCAGATTCTTGAATTCCAAACCACTGCATTTTGCTTATTACAGCTATATAAATAGCGAGGCTGAACACTTTTGTTTCTGCCTCGCTTTTGTGTTATGTCAAATTGCAAATCAGCCCAAGGTAATGAATCTAAGCCAGTAAGCCGTTAAAGAGTTTTATAATGATTTTTCCATACTGATGTGCATGATACCAGCTTCTTCAAATTCTTCGCCGGAGCAAGTAAAGCCAAGCTTGTCGTAGAAACCTTTTGCTGTTAATTGCGCGTGTAATACCATGCGTTTAAAGCCTTGTTTTTGACAGAATTGAATCACATCCTCTAAGAGAAGTTTTCCAAGATTTTGTCCTTGATAGCTTGGGAGTATCGCCATACGTTGTAGTGTCGCTTCACTATGGTCTTTATTTGGCAAAATACGGCAGGTAGCGGCTGCTTGACCTTGCTCATCATAAAGGACAAAATGAAGGCAATAAGCCTCGTTCTCATCGATTTCAAGTGACATTGGCACGCCTTGCCCCTTAACAAAGACTACTTGTCGGATTCTGACAGCATCTAAATAAGTATCTGATAATGTATTTCGTGTCTGTTTGATTTTCATAGCTATATTTTAAAAACAAAAAAAGACCTTGTCAACTGACAAAGTCTTTTCTTCTACTCTTATTTTCCAGCAATGGCTTCAGCAGCATCGTCCATTGAAAGGACTTCGTGGAAGACACGTTGTGTCAATTCAGTTTTTTGTTCTTTTGTAAGATATTTAGTGTTGACACAGTAACCAGAGATACGAACGATAACATCTTCACCACTCATAATCTTGTCATAGACATCTTTAAGGTCCATAACGTTCAAGTTAACGTGTTGTCCACCGTTTTCGAAGTAACCATCAAGGATAGTTACCAAGTTATCAACTTGTTCATCGAATGTCTTACCAAGGGCACGTGGAGAAACTTGAGTTGTAAGTGAGATACCATCTGCAGCGTATGAGAAATCAAGGCTTGCAAGTGAGTTAAGGTTTTGCAACCAACCACCACGAGCTTTGTTAGATGGATTAGCACCTGGAGAGAAGAATTCAAGTTTAGACAGGTTCACAGTGCCATCTTCGTTAAGGTAAACACCTTTGTGGACTGGAGAGTTACCAGTTTGTTTTGAATAAGCAACGTTTGAAGTGATTGTAAGAAGTGATACAGTAGCTTCTGCATCCTTGTAGAGTTTGTGGCTACGAAGACGAGTAGTGTATGCTTCTACCAACCATTCTGCCAATTCGTTTGAACGAGGGTCATCTTCACCCCAACGTGGGTAATCACCAGTTGTTTCGTAATCGTAGATGTAACCATTTTCATCACGGATTGGTTTAACAGTAGCGTATTTGATTGCTGACAAGGTATCAACAGTATTTGCAAAACCACAGATACCGAATCCCATGTTAGCACGTTGTTTTGTTGGTAAAAATGCCATTTGGACAGCTTCGTAGTTGTACTTATCAGTCATGTAGTGAATGATGTTAAGGGCATCTACGTAAGTTGAAGTCAACCAATCAAGTGATTTTTCAAAGTTAGCTTTGACAGTTTCAAAGTCAAGAACTTCGTCACGGACAGGGTCAATATCAAAGACTTTGTAGTCTTTGTGAACATCGTCGTAACCACCGTTCAAACCAGTAAGAAGAGCTTTAAGAACGTTTACACGAGCACCAAAGTATTGGATGTTGTGACGTTGTTCTTCATTTTCTGGGTCAAGTGGTGATACACAACATGAGATACATGACATTTCACCATAACCGTCTTTCGCCATTGTTGTCACACCTTCGTATTGGATTGAAGAGTGTTTGTGTGACATTTTCATACAGTAGCGACGGAATGAATCTGGCAATTTGTCAGTCCAGAGAACTGTCAAGTTTGGTTCTGGAGCATTACCAATATTATCAAGTGTGTTCAAGAAACGGTAGTCCATTTTAGTAACACGGTGACGTCCGTCAGCACCCATACCAGCCATAGAAGTTGTGATGAATGTTGGGTCACCTGAGTAAAGTTCGTCGTAAGCTTTTGTACGTGCGAATTTTACAGTACGAAGTTTCAAGACAAAATCATCAACGAATTCTTGGATTTCTGATTCTGTAAATGTACCACGAGCAAGGTCACGTTCTGCAAAGATATCAAGAACAATTGGCACACGTCCAAGAGAAGTTGCAGCACCGTTGATAACACGACAAACAGCCATAAATGCGATATTTACCCATTGGATAGCTTCTTTAACGTTCATCGCTGGTTTGCGGACATCAACACCGTAAAGGTCACCAAGTTTGACAACTTCACCAAGTGCTTGGTATTGCAAGTTAACTTCTTCACGAAGACGAATTGATTCTTCATCAATTTCAGTAATTGCATTCCAGTCGTTGGCTTTTTCTTTCATCAAGTAGTCAGCACCGTAAAGAGCAAGACGAGCATAAACACCGATGATACGCCCACGAGAGTAAGCATCTGGAAGTCCAGTTACAGTGTGTGCGTGACGTGCACGACGGATATTTGATGTATAAGCACGGAAGATACCGTCATTTACTGTAGTTACGTGTTTTGTAAAAATTTCGTGAACAGCTGGGTCAGGTTCATAGCCATGTTCCTTGAGAGCTGTTTCTGCCATACGAATTCCGCCTTTTGGCATGAAATTCAGTTTGAATAACTCATCATTTTGAATACCGTAGATTAGTTCGTCGTCTTTTGAAATATAGCCGGCAGGAATATCTGCGATTGATGTTGGACGAGTATCCATTGGGAAACGTGTTTCTTCGTAGTGAGCTTTAGTTTCTTCAATGATTTTTTTCACTTTAAGTGAACGTTCTGTAGCAGGAGCTAAGAAGCTTTCATCACCATCATAAGGTGTGTAGTTAGCTTGTACGAAACGAGAAACGCTGGCTTTTTCTTTCCAGTCAGTACCTTTAAAGCCTTCCCAGGCTTTTTCAAAAACATCTGTATTAGTTTTAACAGTCGCCATAATGAGATTTCTCCTTAAATTCTAGTAACAGACCATCTGTTACATTTACAAGTATAGTTTATCACAAAGGAAGCGTTTTCCAAAGCAGAAAACTCGCAAAAAACAATAATCTTTTCTAGTACAGTTCCATAAAAAACACTTAACTGTACTAGAAATTTGTAAGTTTGGTTGAAAACCATGAAAATTGTTATAATAGATTCAGAAACAATCAGAAAGGACAGGTTTATGTTGATTTTTCCTTTAATTAATGACACTTCTCGAAAAATTATTCATATTGATATGGATGCCTTTTTTGCGTCGGTAGAAGAGCGGGATAATCCAGACTTGAAAGGTAAGCCTGTCATTATCGGTTCTGACCCACGAAAGACAGGTGGACGTGGTGTTGTTTCAACTTGCAATTATAAAGCCAGAAAATTTGGTGTTCATTCAGCCATGTCCTCAAAAGAAGCTTATGAGCGTTGTCCGCAAGCCGTTTTTATATCAGGTAATTATCAAAAATATCGAAAAGTCGGTATGCAGATTCGTGAGATTTTCAAGCGTTATACGGATTTGGTTGAGCCCATGTCCATTGATGAAGCTTATTTAGATGTCACTGAAAATAAACTCGGCATCAAATCAGCTCTTAAAATTGCCAAAATGATTCAATATGATATTTGGCAAGAAGTCCATTTAACCTGCTCGGCAGGTGTCTCTTATAACAAATTTTTAGCTAAACTCGCTTCGGATTTTGAAAAACCGAAAGGATTAACTTTAATTTTACCAGAAGATGCCCAAGATTTTCTAGAAAAACTTCCTATTGAAAAATTTTACGGTGTCGGAAAACGGTCTGTTGAAAAATTGCATCAACTGGGTGTTTTTACGGGAGCAGATTTGTTGGAAATTCCTGAAATGACCTTGATCGATCTTTTTGGTCGCTTTGGCTATGATTTGTATCGTAAGGCGCGTGGCATTTCAAATTCGCCAGTCAAGTCTAACCGCATTCGCAAATCAATTGGAAGTGAGCGAACTTATGGTAAATTATTATATGAAGAAGATGATGTCAAATCGGAAATTTCAAAGAATGCCCAGCGAGTGGTTGACACGCTTCAACGTAATCATAAAGTTGGTCGGACAATTGTCTTAAAAGTGCGTTATTCGGATTTTTCAACCTTAACCAAACGAATAACCCTTGATGATGTCACCAATGATTTTGAAGTGATTGACCAAGTTGCTAAAACGATTTACGATAGCTTAGACGAGTCAAAATTGGGTGTTCGCTTGTTGGGGGTGACCGTCACAGGTTTAGAGGATAATATCCAACCCTTGAATTTATTTGACAATTAAAATACCGCCTTAGTAAGTTGCTGAGACGGTATTGATTTTTATAGATTATAATACTTATTCAGCTTTAGTGACAGCCTCGTCATTTTCCTCTTCGTCTTTATCTAATAATTGCCCTGCTTTTGCATAGACATAGCCATAAAGAGCTAGGAAAATAACTGGGAGAAGGAAGGTTGTAACTGATAATGTGCTACCTAAAACAACTGCAAGAATAATGCCTGTTACATTATAGACAACTGTGTAAACCAAACCAAGGCGGTAAGGTGTCAAGCTTGGAGCATCTTCTTTGATTTTAGGTAAATTTTTGAACGCTAAGAAGGCAATGGCAATATTTGCAATCAAAGCAACAATCATGATAATAACGTTCCAGACATTTGTAGCTGCCACGATTGTTTGGTAAGTATCGGCATCATAAGTACTTTTAATGGTGTCAAGATTATTAAGTAACGTGAAGTAGCTGATAATAGTAAAGATTTTTGCAAGGACTGCAAGAACATTTACCCATGCAATAAAGAGCGTCCAAGAACACAATGATTGACGAATTTTTTCATAAGAAACCATATCAAACCTCCTAAAACAATGATTATACTAATGTGATAGTACAAATATTATAACACAAAATTTCTCTCTGTAAATAGCTTTTTATCAATACTTAGTATTTTGATAAAGCTTGTCGTTTCAAGGGATTGGACTGTTTTAAACATCAAAATATTTTAAGTGTAGAAGCTTTGAAACACTTGTATTACACTCTGAGTTATAAATAACCCCATGATTGTGAGCATCATGGGGTGGCTGTTATTTCTTAAAAAATTGTTCAATGTCGGCTTGGGTAATGCCAATCATTGGGTTGATAAATGCCAAGTTTTCTTCTGTCAAGCGATAGATTTTTGGTTCTTGCTCTGTTTGTGTTTGCTCATTTTCGGCAATATCTAGTGTCAGTTGAATGTTTTCTTCTTTAGAAATATTTGTTTTGGGAGAAGTTGGAGAGGTGATTTTCTCAGCTTCATTATCTGTTTTAGGTGATGTTTGTTGAGAAATTTCAGTTTGTAAATCAATACTTTCTTCTTCTTGAGCGGAGCTTGTAAAGCGTTGAACAAGATAGGTGTTGCGCTTAGCGCCTTCGTTTTTTATGGCGTAATCAAAGGCGGCAATTTCCCCTAACATCACTAATTTACTCTTAGAGCGGGTGATAGCTGTGTAAATGAGGTTACGTTGTAAGAGTCGGTGACTTTGGCGAGTGATCGGCAAAATGACAACCTGAAATTCGCTCCCTTGTGATTTGTGGATTGACATGGCGTAAGCAAGGGTGATTTTATGCCATTCATTACGAGGGTAGGTAACTTCAGTGCCGTCAAAAGACATGTAAAGCTCGTCTTGTTTGGATTCGGTATATTTAGCAGGAATAAGGTCTGTAATATAGCCGATATCACCATTGAAAACATTGAGTTCAGCATCGTTGATGAGGTGGAGAACTTTGTCACCCTTACGGAAATTCATCTCACCCAAGGCAAACGAGAGTTGATCTTTAAGCGGGTTAAGTAAATCCTGAATAATGGTATTAAGTCGATTAATCCCAGCTGCGCCACGGTACATTGGGGCAAGAATTTGTATTTCTTGTGGGTCGATTCCACTCTTAACAGCTGCGCTGACAATTTTAGGAATCATTTCTGGGATATATTGTGCACTTGCTTCAAAATAAGAACGGTCAGCTTTCTTTTGTGTGAAGTCAGCTGGTAATTTTCCAAGTCTCATCTGATTAGCAAGTGTAACAATGGTTGAATCTTCTGATTGTCTAAAGATTTTAGTCAATGCTAGTTGAGGAAGAGCTTCAATTTTTAATAAATCAGCTAATACTTGCCCAGGACCGACAGACGGCAATTGGTCACTATCTCCAACGATGATGACTTGAGTATTGGACGAAATGGAACTAAAGAGTTGATTGGCAAGCCAAGTATCAACCATCGAAAATTCATCAATGATAATCAAGTCACAGTCGAGATAATCATCAATAGCTTGGTAGTCGTTATCACCATTTAACCCCAAATGGCGGTGAATAGTCGCACTTGGCAAGCCTGTTAATTCATTCATACGGCGGGCAGCACGTCCTGTTGGCGCTGCTAAGATGATAGGAATCTCTTTTTTCTCAAGGTCAATTTGATGAAGGTCTGCGTAGGCAGCAATCAAACCGTTGATAACAGTCGTTTTTCCCGTCCCAGGACCACCAGTCAAAATAAACACCTTGCTCTTGAGCGCTTCTTTGATAGCATTTTTTTGTACATCGTCGTAAGAAATGCCGAAAGCTTCCTCAACGTCAGCGATTTCTTCTTGCAAGTCATCATCTGAAAACTTTTGGTCGAGTGGTGTATCAAGAATACGTGTCAAGTGTTTTTTGATACCTGATTCAGCATAGAAAAGAGTATTGTCAAAAATTTTGGTACCGACATTTTGCACCTTATCTTCAGCAATAAGTGTTGATAATTCTTTGGCAACGGCTGCGGGGTCTAACTCAACTTGTCTAGCTTCTTCAAGGGTAGTAATGGCATTTTCAAGCAAATCACGCGCTTCGACGTAAGTATCTCCTCGCTCAATAGAAGTTTCAAAAAGACTGTGTACGAGAGCGGCACGAAAACGTTGAGGAGCGTCCGCTTCGATTCCTAATTGTTCAGCGAGTTGGTCAGCGATTTTAAAACCAATCCCTTGAATGTCTTCGACTAATTGATAAGGATTTTCTTGGATAATATCAAGACTGTCTTCCTTGTATTGATTAAAAATGTCAAAGGCAACACGATTAGTCAAGCCATACTCTGCCAACTTGGCTAAAATGAGCTCTGTACCATAATTAAGCTTGAGTTTGGTTAAAAAGTTGTCTTTATTTTCCTTAGAAAGCCCAGAAATACTGTCTAATTTACTAGAGTCTTCTAGGATTTTATCAATGGTATTGTCACCGTAAAGCTGCACAATTTTTTCAGCAGTTTTTTTACCAATTCCTTTGAAATGGTCGCTTGAAAAATATTTAATTAGACCAGAAGAAGTTGGTTTGCTGCGCTCGTAACGTGTGACTCTGAGCTGTTCGCCATATTTTGGGTGTTGCGTTAATTCACCCCAAAACGTATAATTTTCTCCCTCGATAATATCAGCAATTGTTCCAGTAACAATGACTTCAAAATCATCAAAGTCTGAATCAGTATCCTCAATTTCGAGTAATACAATTTTAAAGAAATTACTGGCATTTTCAAAAATAATACGGTCAATTGTGCCAGAAAAGAAGTATTCCATAACGTGTCCTTACTTGATTACTATAATGATTTTATTATATCATTGCTAATCAGATAAACAAACTTTTAATCTATTTAGGTAGTGAGAGTTAAGAAAAGTCTGGACCAAAGAGTCCAGACTTATTTTATTAATTAATAACGCCGATTTTTGAGAGTGGCCATAAGCGGAATTTGACTTCACCGACGATATCTGATTTAGAGAAAGTTCCCACTTCACGACTATCTTTTGAAACGATACGGTCGTCTCCAAGAAGGTAATATTGTCCTTTTGGAACTTTGACTGTAAACTCGGTATTGCCATCCCTATCAGTTGTGAAAGCATCTGAGTCTTCAGCTAACTCTTGGAATAAGGTATTGTACGAATAAGTATCTTGCAGTTGGTCGTCCTCAAAGGCTTTTTTGTATTCATCTAAGTAGTCCTCGTCAACTTTCTTGCCATTAACGTAGAGGACATCATTTTTATAAGTAATGGTATCGCCTGGCATCCCAATCACGCGTTTAACAATTTCTTTTGTCTTACCGTTTTCGGTTTCTTTAGCAACAACGATATCAAAACGGTCAATAGATGTGGTTGATAGGACAATAAGACGCTCACCGTCAGCTAACGTTGGATCCATTGAATGACCGTCAACTTTTACAGGTTGCCAAATAAAGGCACGACTAAGTATAAGAATAAGAAAGAAAAGGATTAGTGGTCCCCATTCTTTAATAAAGTGTTTCATAAATCTTCCTCTACTTTTATTTTTTTAATAATGCTTGCGCTTTTTGGGTATTTGCAAAATGAAGCTTGGCAGTATGTTCTAAGCCAGACATGCCATAGGCTGTTAAAATTTGACTCGCAACTTTATCTGACTGGCTACCAGCACCGCTTGGGAGTTTGTACTGAACTTCTTGGCTAAGTTTATCGAGATTTTCTAAGAAAAGGTTGCGAGCGATGATTGAGCTGACGGCAACTGCCAAATATTTTCCTTCAGCTTTTTCTTCGAGTGTCAGCGGATTAGCAAATTGGTTGGCTTCATTTTTAAGGTATTTTTGATAATTTTGCCGACTGGTAAAAGCATCGATAACAATTTTTTCGGGCTTGACACCGTCTTGGAGAAGCAGATAAATAGCTTGATTGTGAAGAGCTACTTTGACAGAGACAGCGTTGTGCATTTTTCCTTTACCGACGACTTGGTTGTATTTTTGTGGGGACAATAGCAGAGCTTTATGCTTGATATTGTTTTCTAAGATTGGGGCGATTTGACGGATTTTGCTGTCTGTTAAGTTCTTGGAATCATCTACTCCAAGCTTTTTAAGCAAGGCATGGTCATCAGGGGTCACAAAACTAGCAACAACAGCCAGTCCACCAAAATAAGACCCATTACCAACCTCATCTGAGCCGATAAGGGGTATATTCTGACCACTAACGGTGTCACTTGTTGACTGGCTAGCTGATTGATAGCCAAATTGTTCAGCGATAGTTTCCGCATTTGCACCCTGAAAGACGACTTTGCCAGATGTGTAAACAAGAACCGTAACCCCTTTTACTTTTGCCGCAAAAGTGACATAGGGATTGTTATTGTTGACTTGCTGGCTAGTTAGTGCCTTTATCAGATTTTGCAAATCATCTTTACCCATTTTCATAACAATGGTATTCATGATTTTATTTTATCATAAAAACGCTCTAAGAGGGCAAAACAGTTGGCAGAAAGTGAGATTTTTCCGTGCTTACATTTTACGAAATGCTTATTTTAAGGTATAATGTCAAAGAGGTGACTATATGAAAAGTAAAAATCGTTATAGATTCGTCTTTGGTGATAAACCACTCACATTGACAACGGATAAGGATAATCTCTTCATGGAAGAGGTTGAGCGTGTAGCCAAAGAAAAATATAATACTATCAAGGAAAAATTACCACAAGCTGATAATGAAACGATTGCTATTTTGATGGCTATCAATTCGCTTTCTACTCAGCTTAGTCGTGAGATTGAAGTTGAAAAGATGGAAAAAGAATTGACGGCTCTTCGCGCTGAAGCGATTGTAGATATTAAGGAGAAAGCCAGCAAGTCTGATTCCGATGAGGATTAATTATGTTATCAATTCTTCTTGTATTGATTTTAATCTGGCATTTTTATATCGGTTATTCACGTGGGATTATTTTGCAAACCTACTATTTTATAGCAAGTATTGTCTCACTTGTGATTGCTAGCCAGTTTTATCAAACATTAGCTGAAAAAATAACGCTGTGGATTCCCTATTCTAATGCTAGTCAGGGAGCAACGGTGAATTTTTTCACGGACGTTAATATTTTTGATTTAGATCAAGTTTATTATGCGGGAGTAGCTTTTACAGCCATTTATGTGGTGGTTTATTTGCTTTTTCGTTTCATTGGTATTTTGGTGCATTTGGCGCCAATCAATCACTTTGATAATGTTAAAATGAATTGTGTCAGTGGTGTTTTAGCGATTTTAGTCACATTGATATTTTTCAATCTTGTATTTACAATATTAGCGACTGTTCCTATGACGACGGTGCAAAATATTCTATCAGGCAGCTTTCTTGGGCGCGTGATTGTCAATGATTTGCCACCTTTATCGAATATTATAAAAGCGTTATGGGTAACAGCGATTCTAGGATAATAAAGGAGTCTGGGGTAAATCACCTCAGACTTGTTCAATATATAATAAAAGCATCAGCGTGCCTAGGAAGCACGAGAAAAGTTAGGTTTTTGGTATAATAAAGATATGAACAACAGAATTTTAGAACAGTTAGAATTTGATAAAGTCAAGCAACTTTTTGCTGGCTATTTACAGACTGAGCAAGGCCAAGACGAGTTACGTAAACTTGAGCCAATGACTGAGCCTGACCGCATTTCACGTTCCTTTGATGAAATGTCGGACATGGAACAGATTTTCATTGAACACCATTCTTTTGGAATGGGGAGTTTGCGTGACATTTCTGAAAGTATGCGTCGCTTGGAATTGGATGCTGACGTTAATATCTCAGAAATTATCGACATCAAGAAAGTCTTGCAAGTCTCAGCTGAAATCAAACATTTTTATAATGATTTGGAAAATGTAGAGTTGTCTGCATTAAATACTCTTTTTGAGAAGATTGAATTGTTGCCAAGTCTGCAAGGTAGCTTACAAGCGATTAATGACGGTGGCTTCATTGAAAATTTTGCAAGTTCAGAATTAGACCGTATTCGTCGCCAAATCAATCATGACGAAGGTAGAGTTCGTCAAATTTTGCAGGATATTTTGAAAAAACAAGCTGATCATTTGACAGAGACTTTGATTGCTAGTCGTAATGGTCGTGCGGTTTTGCCTGTGAAAAATAGCTACCGCAACCGTATTTCAGGGGTTGTGCATGATATTTCGGCATCAGGAAGTACGGTTTATATTGAACCGCGCGCAGTAGTGCAACTTAATGAAGAAATCACGCAATTGCGAGCAGATGAACGTCACGAAATGGCACGTATTTTACGTGAATTGTCAAATATGCTTCGCCCACATACTAATATTATTCGTAACAATGCGTGGGTTTTAGGGCATTTGGATTTTGTTCGTGCTAAGTTCCTCTTCATGCAGGAAAACAACGCAATCGTGCCACAATTATCAGCAGATAAAACCGTGCAACTATTACAAGCTCGCCACCCGCTTTTGACCGATCCAGTCGCCAATGACCTTCATTTTCTTAACGAATTGACCGTTATTGTCATTACAGGTCCAAATACTGGTGGTAAGACAGTCATGTTGAAAACATTGGGTTTAGCGCAGCTTATGGCACAATCAGGTTTGCCAATCTTGGCTGACAAAGGTAGTAAAGTCGCCGTATTTAATGAAATATTTGCAGATATTGGTGATGAGCAATCTATCGAACAAAGTTTGTCAACATTTTCAAGTCATATGACAAATATTGTTGAGATTTTGGCAGCAGCAGATAAAGATAGTCTTGTCTTGGTCGATGAATTGGGAGCAGGAACTGACCCACAAGAAGGTGCCAGTCTTGCGATTGCCATTCTTGAACACCTTCGCCTCATGGAAATTAAAACCATGGCAACGACACATTATCCAGAATTGAAAGCTTACGGTATTGAGACAGAATTTGTGGAAAATGCCAGTATGGAATTTGATACAGAGACATTAAGTCCAACTTATCATTTTATGCAAGGTGTACCAGGGCGCTCAAATGCCTTTGAAATTGCTCGTCGTCTTGGTTTAGCAGAGATTATTGTCAATGAAGCAGAGCGTTTGACAGACTCTGATACGGATGTTAATCGTATCATCGAGCGTTTGGAAGAACAAACCCATGAAAGTCGTAAACGACTTGACCATATCAAAGAAGTGGAACAAGATAACCTCAAATTCAATCGTGCGGTCAAGAAACTTTATAACGAATTTTCACATGCCAAGGACAAAGAACTTGAAAAAGCTCGCGCCAAAGCGCAAGAAATTGTGGATAAAGCCATGACAGAGAGTGAAGAAATTCTCAAAAATCTTCATGATAGAGCAAGCCTTAAACCGCATGAAGTTATTGAAGCCAAAAGTCAGCTGAAAAAATTGGCGCCTGAAGTTGATTTGTCGAAAAATAAAGTCCTCAAGAAAGCTAAAAAATTGCGCGCACCGCGCGTGGGTGATGACATTGTCGTCACAGCTTACGGACAACGCGGAACATTGGTTAACCAAGGGAAAAACGGGAAATGGGAAGTGCAAGTTGGTCTTATTAAAATGACACTTAAAGAGGACGAATTTACCCTTGTTAAAGTGCAAGAGGAAGCCCAAAAGCCGAAGAAAAAACAAGTCAATGTGGTCAAGAAAAGCAAAAAATCAGCTGGTCCACGTGCCCGCCTTGATCTACGTGGTAAACGTTATGAAGAAGCCATGCAAGAATTGGATGAATTTATCGACCAAGCCTTGCTAAATAACATGGCACAAGTCGATATTATTCACGGTATCGGAACAGGTGTTATCCGTGAAGGTGTCACAAAATACCTTCGCCGCAACAAACACGTCAAATCATTTGGTTATGCCCCACAAAACGCAGGTGGCAGCGGCTGCACCATTGCAAATCTAAGGTGAAGATAGAAAAAGTCTTTTTTCACAATTCAGAATAACTACCAAAAAACTCTTCCTGAAAAATGGAAGAGCTTTTTGTTTGTAGAAAATGCACATAAAATTTATTTTTGTCCGAGTAGAATCATTTGGTCGATAGAGCGGCGTGCACCATTGATTGTTTCTTCATCTAGGGTGATTTTTTCGCCTGCTTGACCGAGTAGGCAATTATAAATGTCAGCTAGCGTTGTCATTTTCATATTGTGGCAAACGCACTCGGTTGACAGCAGATAGAAACGTTTGTCTGGACATTCGAATTGCAAATGTTGGACAATACTGCTTTCGGTACCGATGATAAATTCTTTTTCAGAACTGTTTTTGGCGTAAGCCATGATTTCTGTGGTACTTCCTGCAAAATCAGCTAATTCGGTTACCTCTGCTAGACATTCTGGGTGAACAAGAACTTTGGCATTTGGATGTTCTTCACGCGCACGAATGACATCACGTTTACGCATGCGCATATGCGTTGGACAGCCACCTTTGAAAAATTCAAATTGCTTATTAGGACATTGTTCAGCGACCCATTGTCCAAGATTGCGGTCTGGAACAAAAAGGATTTTGTCATTGTCAATGTTACTGATGATTTTGACAGCAGAAGAAGATGTCACACAAACGTCAACAAGTGTTTTTACTTCTGATGTTGTGTTGATATAAGCAACAACGGTGTAATCTGGGTGAGCTTCCTTTAACCAGCTGACTAACTTTTTATCAATTTGCGCAGCCATTGGACAGCCAGCCATTGGATTTGCTAGGATAGATGTTTTTTCAGGAGATAGAACCTTGACAGTTTCTGCCATGAAACGAACGCCACACATGATAATTGTGTCTTGTGGTGCTTTGGCAGCGTATTTACTCAAGGCAAAAGAGTCACCGACAAAATCAGCCACTTCCCAAATATCCTGACTTTGGTAGGCATGGGCTAAAATGCAGACCCCCTTTTCCTTTTTGAGACGTAAAATCTCATCTTGCATCTCTCTTGTATTCATTGTAGATTGTGGTATCCTTCCTTGAATTGTCTTAGTTATATATTATAGTCCTGCAAGCTATTGGTGTCAAGACACCTGTAAATAATTTTACTTATATGTCTTGTCAGGTGTAAAGTTTAGTGGTAAAATGTTTCCTAAGTCGTATGATTTAATAACTAACCTATTTTAAATAGTGTTAATAAAAGTGACGGTTACAGTTTTAGTTCACTTGTAATTGTCAAAAAAAGAAGGTTTGTATGAAAACAAATGTACTTATTGTAGGGAGTGGTTGTTCAGGGCTTTATACGGCGCTGAATTTGCCGCAAGGACTTCAAATTACTATTATTACTAAAGATACATTAGAAAATAGCGATTCCTTTTTAGCTCAAGGTGGAATTTGTATGTTAAAAGATGATTCGGATTATGAATCGTTTTTTGAGGACACTTTGCGAGCTGGTCATTATGAGAATGACAAGGTTTCTGTTGATTTGATGATTAAGTCATCACCTGATGTTATCGAAGATTTGCTTGATTTTGGTGTGGATTTTCAACGTGATGAAAATGGCAATCTAGTCTTTACACGTGAGGGTGCGCATTCGGATAAACGCATTCTCTTTTATCAAGACACAACAGGAAAAGAAATCACAAGTAGATTGCTTGCTGCGGTTAAAAAGCGTCCAAACATTACGTTGATGGAACACACCTGTTTGCTTGATATTTTAGAAGAAGATAATCGTTGTTACGGTGGCGTGGTGCGTCTTGAAAATGGTGATTTGGAAAAAATCACAGCTGACGTGACTGTTCTTGCCAGCGGTGGTGTTGGTGGTTTGTATAAAAACAGCACCAATTTCAAACATTTGACAGGTGATGCGCTAGCTATTTCTCTAAAACATGACATTGAACTCAAGGATATGTCTTATGTGCAAATTCACCCAACCACTCTTTATCAAGAAAATCCAAAAGAACGCTTATTTTTGATTTCTGAATCCGTTCGTGGGGAAGGGGCACTGCTTTACGATAAAAATATGAATCGTTTTGTGGATGAATTGCAGCCTCGTGACGTTGTAGCACAAGCTATTTTAAAACAAATGGAAAAAGACGGCACAGACCATGTTTGGGAAGATTTACGCACCATTTCCAAAAAAGAATTGGAAGAGCATTTTCCAAATATCTTGGCACATTGTCGTGAGGCTGGCTATGACCCATTCACAGAATGTATTCCTGTCGTGCCAGCGCAGCATTATTTCATGGGTGGAATTAAGGTTAATCACCACAGCAAAACAACCATGGATGCTCTGTATGCGGTTGGTGAAACAGCTTGTAATGGTGTGCATGGGCAAAACCGTCTGGCAAGTAATTCGCTGCTTGAAAGTCTCGTTTTTGCGAAACGTGCGGCTAAAGATTTGGTGGCTCACTATGAAACAGTTGCTAAATTGCCAGAAAGCTTGTCAGAGCTAGATTTGGAAGATTATCAAGACCAAGAAAGTCTCGAAGAGGACTACAAGAAAATGGTGCTTGAAAAGTTAACTGAGCAAAATCAACTGGTTAGTTGTATTGTATAGTCAGAATTGAGAAAAGAAAGGATAATGATGTTAGACCCAATTACCCTAAAATTAAACGTTGACCCGCTCATTTTGAGTGCTTTGTCTGAAGATATTAACAATGAAGATGTCTCAACGAATAGTGTTATGCCTGAAAATGTGGCTGGTCAAGTTGATTTGATCTGTAAAGAAGATGGGATTATCTGTGGCTTACCTGTTTTTGAACGCGTTTTTTACTTGCTTGACCCAACGACAACCTTTGACGTTTGGGTGAAAGACGGTGAAACTGTCAAGGCAGGACAACATTTGGGAACCGTTCGTGGTGATATTCGTGTCTTACTGTCAGGCGAACGTACGGCTCTTAACTATTTGCAACGCATGAGTGGCATTGCGACTTACACGCATGAAATGGCAGAGCTGTTGAAAGACAGTCCGATTACACTTCTTGATTCACGTAAGACCACGCCAAATAATCGTATTTTTGAAAAATACGCTGTTAAAGTTGGCGGCGGTAAAAATCACCGTTACAATTTATCAGACGGTGTTCTGTTGAAAGATAATCACATTGGCGCAGCAGGTGGCGTCAAGGAGGCTGTTCTTGCTGCTAAAAATTATGCTCCGTCTGTTCGTAAAATTGAAATTGAAGTTGAAACGCTTGAAATGGTCAAAGAAGCTGTGGAAGCTGGTGCTGACATTATCATGCTTGATAACATGGATCATGACACAATGAAAGAAGCAGTTACTGTGGTTAACGGCAAGGCAGAAATCGAAATTTCTGGAAATGTGACTAAGGAAAATCTGGCTTCTTATGTTGATTTGAATGTCCAATATGTCTCAAGCGGAGCGATTACTCATTCTGCTAAAATTTTGGATTTATCCCTTAAAAATCTACATCCTGTTGATAACTGAGTTGATAAATTTCCAAAAGCAAAAATTATGGTTTGAAAAATCCCCAGCTCTTTAAAAGTTGGGGATTATATGTTGATAACTAAAAAAGGAAAAGCAGTAATCCACAGACGATTCCAACGAGAAAACCTGCCATGACATCGCGAGGATAATGTACACCGCCTAAAACGCGGCAAAGTGCAATCACTAGGGATAATATCAGAAAGAAAATGCCCAAAATAAGGTTCAACCGTAAAATAGCCATGCTGATAATGGTTGCCGAAAAGACATGACGACTTGGCATAGATTGTCCTTTGGTATTTTTTAAAATGAGTGGTGTGATGTTCCAAGTCTCGTAAGGACGAGGGGCATTGAGTAGCTTGCGCACAACTGATACTAGCACAAACGAAAGGGCTGGGATAAAAATGAAAGCAAGCAGTCTATTTGGCTGTTTACAAAACAGGTAAATTAGCATTAGCGGATAAACCAAATACATGATTTTTGTTAATAAACTATTGACAATTTGCAGGCAACGAGTGGCGGTTGGCTTATTCTGAAAACTTTGTGTTAGCTTATTGTAAAATGTAGCGTAATTTTTCATAGCAGTCCTTTGTGTAATAATAGCTTCATTATAGCATATCAGTCAGACAAATATGGAAAATGAGAATTTTTTCAAAAAAATCGTTTTCCGTAGCAATTAGTTGTCAAATCAACAATTTTCTCGTAAAATAGGCTCATAAACTAATAGAAAAGGAAATGAACTTTAGGATTGTTTAGCTGGTTGTAGTTTACCATTTAAAAATAGTTTGCCTTTTAATAAGGTATTTTCCAGTAGCTTCTAGAGTTCTAGGTAATTTATTATGGCACATAATATTACAGATGCGACATTCGAAGCAGAAACAAGTGAAGGGCTTGTCCTTGTTGATTTTTGGGCAACTTGGTGTGGTCCATGTTTGATGCAAGCGCCAATTTTGGAACAATTGTCAGAAGAAATCGATGAAGACGAACTTAAAATCGTCAAAATCGATGTTGATGAAAATCCAGATACCGCACAAAAATTTGGGATCATGTCAATTCCAACATTGCTGTTTAAAAAAGACGGCGAAGTTGTGAAACAAGTGGCTGGTGTGCACACAAAAGAACAAATCAAAGAAATCATTACTGAATTAAGCTAATGATAGGGAGTGAGACAAATAAAGTCTCCAGTGGAGATTTTATTCATGAGCCTAAAAATTAAAAAGCGAATCAGTAGTTTCAAAGAAACTTGATTTTCAGCAAGTCTTAATTTCTTGTTGCTGATCTAAAACGGTCTATCCCCAGACCGTTTTTGACACTTACTTCGTAAGTTGTATTTCCCAATTATAAAGGTTCCCCGAACCTTTATAACTCACCCCTGCATGGCTCGAAAGATTTGGGAATCTTTCGAGGTGGGAGATAGAGTCAAGTGAAGATTGACATCGAAAAAGGGTTGTAAAAGCTGATTTATCAGCGTATTAGAACGCAGTCAACAGTGATTGATTGCTCAAACAATTGAAAATTGTTTGAGGTTGGAAATCTAGCTTGCAGTGCAAGCGTCAAAAAGTGCCTAATCGATTGTGCATGGGAAACTCTAAGTTGACTAAAGTTGGTAATCGCTGTTTTAATATGCCTTGACAGCAACCTTCAACAGTCTATTTCTGAATTGTTAAAGTCCAAACCACTGCGTCTTACAATAATAACTATATAAGAAAGAATCTGGGTACTTTTGTTCTAGGTTCTTTTTTATCAATTAATGAAGCTTTCGGCTTGACTTAGAGTTAACTCAAAGGTATATAATGACCATGTCAAGAGGATGAAACTCTGACAAGGTTTACTCCCTAGATGTTGTGAACTAGAAAATAGAAAGGTTTGATTGTCATGTTTGGTGATAATTGGACTTGTCTGACGATGTTGTAAACTTCATTTAGAAGCGTGGGAAACTTGAGTGATAGTTGTTATCCCAAATTTTAGAAAGGAAAGGTTCGATTGTCATGTTTGATATGATAATTGAACCTGCCCTACTGACTGTGTAAAAAAGATAAATCTTCCTATATGCAAGCATTGTCGGTCGATTTCCTATTTTTACTTTGTCGTATACGGGCTCGGTATTTTATTTATGAAATCTGCTATTTTTGAAAAAGCTGGTCTGATGACTGTTGAAGAAGTGGCTAAGCCAACTTTGCAAGCTGACGATGATGTCATTATCAAGGTTGTTCGTGCATGTGTCTGTGGTTCTGACCTTTGGTCTTATGCTAATGGTGATGAAAAAGCTGCACATTCTGAAAACTCAGGTCACGAAGCTCTTGGTATTGTTGAAGAAGTTGGTTCTGCCATTACGACTGTACAACCTGGTGATTTTGTCATCGTGCCATTTACTCACGGTTGTGGGGAATGTGATGCTTGCCGTGCTGGTTTTGACGGAACGTGTGATAACCACCCTGGCTACACAAACTGGTCTTCTGGTTTCCAATCAGAATATGTCCGTTTCCACTATGCTAACTGGGCTTTGATTAAAATCCCTGGGCAACCGTCTGATTATTCAGAAGGTATGATGAAATCACTCCTTACTTTGGCTGATGTTATGCCAACAGGTTACCATGCTGCGCGTGTTGCCGATGTAAAACGTGGCGATAAAGTCGTTGTTATTGGTGATGGAGCGGTTGGACAATGTGCCGTTATTGCGGCGAGAATGCGCGGAGCTTCTCAGATTGTCTTGATGAGCCGACACGAAGACCGTCAACAAATGGCGCTTGCTTCAGGAGCTACCGCTGTCGTCGCTGAACGCGGTGAAGAAGGCATTGCTAAGGTTCGCCAAATTCTCGGCGGCGGAGCTGACGCTGCTCTTGAATGTGTCGGTACAGAAGCCGCTATCGAGCAAGCTCTCGGTGTTATCCACAATGGCGGACGTGTTGGATTTGTTGGTGTCCCTCATTACAATAATCGTCCGCTAGGGTCAACATTTGCACAAAACATTACTGTCGGAGGCGGTTCAGCTTCTGTCACTACCTACGATAAACAACTCCTTCTCAAAGCAGTTCTTGACGGTGATATCAACCCAGGTCGCGTCTTTACAAATACTTATCGCTTGGATGACATTAACCAAGCCTACAAAGATATGCAAGACCGCAAAACCATTAAATCAATGATTGTCGTGGATTAATCATAGTCAGGAACACTTTGGTTAAAAATGTTTAGTGCAACAATTATTATTGGAGACGAGTCTGAGACAAGAGTAACTCAAAGCAAAAAGCAACAGTTTTGATACTGTTGCTTTTTGATTTGTAGCAAGGCTATCTCATGTATCTTCACTGTAACACAAATCAAACAAACTTACCATTAGAAATTGCTTCTTGTTTGTCTACTCACAAGGGGTCTTTTCTGGACGGAAAATCGAAAAAATAATGGTTGAAAACTTGGGATGCCCTATCTAATAGGTCAACTTGTCGTCTCTTAGCGGACTATCAATCAATTTTGAGTAGTAGCTAGTATGGAAAGATAAAAGAAAACTTAAACGCCGTCAGCTTAAGAAAGCAGTCAGATTTTCGCACAACGCAAAGTTGATGTGGAATCAGTCTTCGGTTAGATAAAGGCTTGTTTGGGTTATAAACGCTGTAACCTACTGAAATACAACAAGAAATTAACTAATAAAAAAGAGAAACTCACACTAAATATGACTCTCTCTTTTTTATTAGCTGAGAATTCTTCTTATCTCAGAAGTGTCTTATTTTCTAGGAAGTTTATGTAAACTATCATAATAACAACTCTTTTCTATATTGCCCAGGGGTTTTTGAGAATTTCTTTTTAAAAAGTCGATTAAAATGTTCAATGTTGTTAAAACCACATTGTGTAGCAATTTGAGAAATAGGGTAAGTAGTTGATTCTAAAAGATTTTTGGCTTTGGTAAATTTGATTGATAGAACAATCTCTGTAAAAGATTCACTAGTTAATTCTTTTATCATTCGAGAACAATAGTTACTAGAAAAATTAAAATGTTCTGCTAGTTGTTTTAGAGTGATGTCTTTAAAGTGATGCTCAATATAGGCAATCATTTGAATGATAATATGATTACCTTGGAATGGTTTATATGGAAATGAAATAGAGTGTTCATAATTTTGTAGAATGAGTGAGAAGACATGAATAATCTGTGCGTTTCTAACAAGCTCATAAAATGGTTTTTGCTCCAGGGTTTGGCCATACATATCTAAAATAATATTTTTGATTTCACTATCCTTGAGGGTGTCTATCAGCATATAACTATTTTGTTCGTAGAGATAAAGTGATTGGTTAAAAAAATCTGAAATAATATTAGACTTTCTCAAAAGATTGTAAAAAATATCTTCAAAAGTTCGTCTCCAAATAATGATATTTAAGACGATACTATCATCAAATACGCCTATACTATGTGTTGTACGAGGAGGAATTAAGCAAAACTGTCCTTCGGTTAACGTAAATTTAAAATCATTTATTTCCTCTTGGCATGAACCGGATACGCAATAAACTAATTCATAAAATGAGTGTTCGTGCTTAAAAGCTGGTGTATATCGAAAATGTTTGAGGACTGTTAGTTCTTTGATAAGGTCTCGTTGATCCATGATTTCCTCATTCATAAAAGTTGGTCTCCAGCTTCCTTTAATATCTGGGACAATAAGGCGTTTTTGATATAATTCGTTAGGATCAAATTGACTTAAAAATGATTTTTTTGAATTGAGATTTTGTTTAGCAAGATAGTATTCTCTATAAAAAATTTCATGTTCTTCATACGTTTTAAGTTTTTGCATGATTTCCTCACGATTCATATTTCTCTCCTAAATCAAAAATAGACGATACTAACGATGCATCTGCTTACAAATATTATACTCTTTCTTCTTTGAGAAGTCATAATTAATCAATTAAAATTGATATTATATATCATTTTTATTTCTGTTTTTTTATAATATACTGAAACCATCAAAGTGAAAGGGGTTTCAATATGGAGACTGCTACTTGCAAGACTTCAAAAGTTTTTCTCTGGCGACAGAGAGTTGGATATGGTGCTGCTGACTTTGCATGTAATCTTGTATGGCAGATGATATCACTTTATCTTCTTTATTATTATACAGACATTGCTGGTTTATCTGGCTTCCAGATAGCTACTATGTTTGTTATTTGCCGTATTATTGATGGAATTACTGATTTGTTAATTGGATATGCAATTGATAAAACTCAGACAAAGTTTGGAAAATCTCGACCCTATTTTTTGTGGGGTGCAATTCCTTTTTCCGTATTTGCTTATTTAGCGTTTTCTGTGCCATTAGGTTTTAGTGTTACTCATAAATTAATATATTGTTATGTGACTTACATTGGCTTATCGTTCATGTATACGGTTGTTAATATTCCAATGGCTTCTATTTTACCTGCACTGGCAGATGATGCACAAGAACGGACCAATCTGGCAACGATAAGACAATTCTTTGGTTTTTTAGGTGCGACGGTTGTGTCATCTTTAGGATTAAAATTAGTTGATTCCTTTGGGCAGGGTGATCAAGCGCTGGGGTTTAGATACGTTATGTTGCTATTTGGAGTAATCGGCACATTAATTTTCTTTTTTACTTTTTTTAGTGTAAGAGAAAATGAAGTGAAGGTAAATGAAAAAATAAGTTTTGGAGCATCTATCCGTGCATTATGGCAAAATGGGCCATGGAAAATTTTTGCTTTGAATATTTTATTTATGTTTGGTGCCTATTATCTTCAATCGGGTGCGTTAGTTTATTATTTTACTTCTGTAGTAGGAGATAAGAAGTTATCAGTAGTAGTAGCAACTATCACATCTATAGTTCCCGTATTATCAAATTTAACAGTTCCATTTCTATCAAAACTAACAATCAAGCGTAATCTATTTATGATTTCGTCTTTAATTCAAGTCTTAGGAATTCTATTAATATTATTTTCTGAAAAAAATAATATCGGTATCATTACTGGAGCAATTATTTCAGGGATAGGTATGGGAATAAAAATGTCAATTTATTTCTCAATGCAAGCTGATCCAGTTGACTATGGAATATGGAAAACAGGAATAGATACTGCTGGAAGTTTATCGGCTATTAATGGTTTTATAGGAAAAGTAGCACAAGCAGTAGCTGGTGGTCTATCAGGAATATTAATTGCTATTGGTGGTTATCAAGGTGGAAGTATGACCCAAACGGATTCAGCGTTGTTTGTAATTTCAAGTATGTATCTTTATATTCCTATGATTATGATTTTAATATCAATGTTGATTATGTCATTCTATAAACTTGACTATCTACATCCACAAATTCAAAAAGAGTTATCAGAAAGGAAGATTGTATTATGAAAGAAAAAACAGTCTCATATTATCGTCCATTACTTTATAGTGCTGGATTTGGTTCAATTTTAGGTTCAGGAATTATTGTTGGAATAGCATCAACGATTACAGTTTGGCAAAAGGTTTTAAATCTAAGTGCGGGTCAAGTAGGTTTGATTTCTAGTTTATTAACATTTTCGATTGCAGCAGGCTCTTTATTAGCAGGAAATATTAGTAAAAAATTTGGTCTTATTCGTGCATTTAACTTTTTAAATATTTTTTTTATTATAGGCACACTTTTAGTTTTATTTGCTAATAATTTTGTGATGCTTGTTTGTGGCACAGTTATTGCAGGGTTTATTTCAGGCGCAGATTTACCTATCTCTTTGACAGTGATTTCTCATGATGCTCCAAATAAAAAAATTAGCGCTGAACTAGTGTCAGGAACTCAAGTGTATTGGACAGTTGGTATGTTGGTTGCAACTATTGTAGCATTTCTCACTTCAACTTTGCCTGGCGCAATGTCTGCACAGATTGTTATGGGAGTTTTGCTTATTATTGCTTGTTTAACACTTTTTATGAGAAACAATAACGCTAAACTTAAAAAGATCCATACTGAAGCACAGTATATAGAAAAGAGTGAAGAAACAGTTAAAGAAAAAGTTTCGGTATTTAAACTTTTGTTTGGAAAAGATAAAAAATATTTAATGTTCTTTATTTGTATTTTAGTGTTTTATTGTGGCTGGAATCTATTAGCTAATACTTTTGGTCAGTTTCAAACATATATGCTAGTTAAGGCTAATGCCTCACAATCTTTTGCTACAGGGTCAGGACTCATTTTAACAATGGTTTGTTTAGTGATTGCAATGATTTTTTCTAAAATTGCTGGTGGGCATCGCAGAAATGTTGCTTTCTTCTGGGGTATTGTCATCATGGTTGCCGCTTTATTAGGTCTTGCAATGAGTGGTAGCAATTTAATAATGATTGTTGTTTGGCTTGCTTTCCAAAATATCGGATCAACGTTTGCTGGTGAAGCCATTTATAAGGTATGGACACAAGAATCTTTTCCAGATAATTACCGATCAGGTATTCAAGGATTTATTAATGGCTTTTCGCGATTATGCTGTGCAGCTTTTGCACTGATTACACCGGTACTTGTTTTACCAGAGAATATTCGCAGCACTATGATTGGATTTGCGGTTTTAATTGCCGTTGCTGGCGGATTTGGTTATATACAAATTCGTTTGCAAAAGAAATACGGTTTAAGTGGACATGAAAAGGAGTAGATATATGGCTTTTACATTTCAAATGAATCATTCAATTAAGTTTAACCATGATGAGGAATTGCTAAAGAAGGCAGAGTTACTAACCCCTCCTCTGATTAACAAAGAAAAAAAGTTGGTAAGATTGGGCGAATTGACTAAAGATATCACAAAATTTGAAGGATGGACTATCAAAACTCTTGATATGAAAATAGATGATAAAGAGTATAAAAAAGATGATAGTTTGATTTTAGATTTTGGAAATCATTATGTGGGACGATTTGCTATTGATATTAACTCTGTAGGATCACCTATGGACGCTCCACTTTATATTCGACTCCGTTTTGCAGAGGTTGCAGCAGAACTATCACATGAGTCGGAAGAATATGATGGGTGGCTAGCTAGAGGTTGGATTCAGGAAGAATTTATTCATTTAGATGAATTACCAACTCTCCTTTCACTTCCTAGACGTTATGCTTTTCGATACGTTGAAATCAAAGTATTGGATACCTCTCCAAAATGGTCAGTTGTCTTTTCTAATCCAAGATTAATAACTGAATCTTGTGTTGATAGTGATAATCTTCCTTTTCCCAAAATTGAGGATATGGAGTTAGCAGCTATTTATCAAGTTGGCTTGAAAACTTTGGAAGATTGTATGACTGATGTTTTTGAAGATGGTCCTAAGCGTGATAGGCGTTTATGGTTGGGTGATCTTCGTTTACAAGCGTTGGCAAATTATGAAAGTTTTAAACAAAATGACTTAGTTAAACGCTGCTTGTATCTTTTTGGAGCTATGACTACAGAAGATGGTCGTATTTCTGCGAATGTTTTTACGAAACCCTATCCTATTCCAGATGACACCTTTTTGTTTGAATACTCGTTATTTTTTATTAGTGTTTTGCACGATTATTTAGCTCAAGAGGATGATGAAGAGTTGTTAGGGGATTTATATCCTATTGCTAAGAAGCAAATAAATACCAGTTTGACGTACATACAAGAGGATGGTAAGGTTTGTGCTGATGAAAGTTATCCTGTTTTTGTAGACTGGTCAACTGAATTTGATAAAACAACTTGTTTACAAGCTATCATGATTTATGTTTTACGACAATTTATAGAGTTAGCTCAAAAAGCAGGAGATTTTGGTAGTACTGAGTACTATGAATCTGTTTTAGATAAGCTAGTAAATTATTCTAAAAATAATTTATTTGATTCGGAAAAAAATCTATTCAAGACGGAAAAAGTTGAGTATAATATAGCTAGTCAAGTTTGGATGGTTTTAGCGGGTGTTTTTCCTAAAGAAATGAATCGGAAAATTATGATGACTACAATAGAAAAATTATTCCCAATAAAAAATATTGCGACACCGTATATGTATCATCATGTGACAGAAGCTTTGTTTGTTGCTGGTTTAAAAGAAGAAGCTACTGAGCTAATGAAAAACTATTGGGGACAGATGATTCGTCTAGGTGCAGATACTTTTTGGGAAGCTTTTGATCCGGATAAGCCTGATTATTCACCATATGGTAGTCCGATTATTTCTAGTTATTGCCATGCTTGGAGTTGTACACCGGTTTATCTGATTTCGAAATATTTACATAGGGAGGAATAAGTGATGACAGAATATTTGACAGTAGATGTTGGTGGAACGGATATTAAGTATGGGGTGATGACCGCAGATGGCCATCTAAAAGAGAGTAAGAAGCAATCAACACCAGATAATTTAGCTGAATTCACACAACTTATTCAGTCCTTGATAGATCAATATTATGAGCAAGTTTGTGGCTACGCTTTTAGTGTTCCGGGAAAAATTGATACTAAAACAGAAACGATTTATTTTGGGGGAGCTCTAACTTATTTAGATGGTTTTTGTGTTGAAAGCGAATTAGAAACTTATGGTAAACGCATTTCAGTTCAAAATGATGGTAAAGCAGCAGCATTGGCAGAACTTTGGCTTGGAAATCTTAAAGGAATTGACAACGGTGTGGCAATGATTTTAGGAACTGGTGTCGGTGGAGGAATTATTCTAGACGGTAAACTTCGTATTGGACCACATTTCCAATCAGGAGAGTTTAGCTTTATGTCATCTGATTATAGTGCTGATGACTATTCATGTGCTGGTTTTACAAGCTCTGCTGTTGGTATGGTTGAGCGTATTAATACTATGCTTGGAAATGATAATATAACAGATGGCAAGGCAGCCTTTGAAGCTATTCATTGTGGTAATAAACAAGCTATTTCAATTTTTGAAGATTATTGCTATGTTATCGCTAATCAAATTCTTTCCATTCAAGGAATCTTGGATGTAAAACGATTTGTTATTGGTGGAGGAATTAGTGCTCAAAAAATTCTGGTTGAAGAAATCAATCGTCAATTTAATACTATTATTAAGTCTAATCCTATCCTAGAAGTTAATATACCAAAAGATATTGAGATTATGGCAACGAAATTTGGTAATGATGCTAATCTCTATGGTGCTCTGTATAATTTTTTGCAAAAAGTAGAAAATCGTTATTAATTAACTGTTAAATACCGAATAAAGCTGGTTTTTAAAATTATTTTAAAAACCAGCTTTATTGTTTAAAAGACAAACATACTTCTTTATTTTGACAATTAGAAATAGTATAATGATGAACTAAGTTAGAGATAGTTAAGGATAAGAAGTATGAATTTTTATAATTTGGAGTATATTACACAAAATCAATCATTTAATCTAGTGTTTCGTTCGGTAGTTTTGATTATGTTACTTGTGATTGTCATGCTTACAAGTCTCCATTATATGCGTAATCGACTTAAGACGCGTTTGCGAGATATTAGTATCGGAATTGTGGTTTTAATGTTAGTTCTTTTAGGTATACAAGTCGAAGACTATATGCAAAATAATCATGATTTTTCACAATCGCAGGTTTTGGTGAAATTTATTGAAAGTGTTGCTACCGATAATGATATTTTGCCAGAAGATATTTTAGTTAATTCTACAGTATTAAAGGATGGTATTATTGTACGTTACAATAAGGAGGACTACACTGTTCATCTTAATAACGATAATAATTCTTATACACTTGAACGCACACATGTGATTGATCATCATGTCTATATTAACGGAGGAAGATAATTGATGAATATGTATCTCTTAGTAAGCATTAAATTTCTTTTGGGGATTCTTGTCATGATTTTACAAATTAACATTTTAGGAAAATATGAATTTTCGGTAAACACTCCACTGAATCAGATTCAAAATTATGTTCTTGGTGGCATTATTGGTGGGGTTATCTATAATAATTCTATTTCAATTTTAACTTTTCTCATTATTTTATTGATTTGGTCGTTGGTAGTAATTATTGTAAAACTGCTAATTAATAATAAAATAATCAAAGCTATTGTCGTTGGAAATCCTGTGATTTTGATAAAAAATGGTAAGGTTAATGTTGAAAATTGTGCTCAAGTTGGCTTATCAGCAGATCAACTGATGCTTCATTTGAGAATGGAAGGTGTGAACTCTACCAAGGATGTTAAAAGTGCTATTATGGAACCAAATGGTAAGTTAACAATTTTAGATAAAAATTCTGAAACTCCTAAATTTCCACTTATCAGTAATGGACGTATTAACTATGATGTTCTTGAATTGATTGACCATGAAGAAGAGTGGTTATTTAAAAAACTTAATAAGCAAGGGATTAAATCCCCAAAGGAGATTTTTTTAGCAGAATATCAAAACAAGGAATTATACTTAGTACCTTATTCAGAAGAATAAACTTACCAAATTTGGTGAGTTTTTCCTCCCGAAATTTTTCGGGAGGTTTTTCTTTCTTTTTTCGAATAAATAGGTAGGAGGGAAAAATGAGAGTAGTGAGTGTGTTGGGGTTGTTACTCCTATCTTTTTTATTTTATTGTGGTGATGTTAAGGCTGAAACGGCTGATAATATTTGTTTTGTTACGCTTGATGCGGTGAAAGAAAAAATGGCGGCTAAAGAGGAATTTTTCCTTTTTGTTGGTCGTTTGGATAATGTGGATACGCAGAGAGGTTTGGAACGGCTTGAGGCTGTAGAACAAACAATTTATTTTCTTGATACTAAGAAAATTGATTATGTTGCTTATAAGAAATTTGCCAAGAAATACAACATCAGAACCATGACACATTTGGGACATTTTAAAGGGAAATATCAATTTGCGGTGGCTAATGTCTTTACGGTAGATTTGCCAAGTTTTCTAGGTTATCAAGGTATTCTCTTTCAAAATCAGTAAAATCTGATATACTAAAGCTGACATAAAAACACATCGCAGTTGGTAGTCTGTGAGTACAACATGTATCAGTAACCTTCCCCTTCCGAGGTCGTCCATTGTCAATTTTTTAAGGAGGGGCTGTTATGAAAATGACAGTATATTTTGATGGGGCATTTTGGTCGGCTTTGATTGAATTTACGGATTCGAAGAAACGTTACAAGGCTTTTCGTTACGTGTTTGGCCAAGAACCAAAGGATGATGATATTCTAAACTTTATTGATGTTTCTTTGGGAAAATGGCTGCGCAGGTATGATAAGGTCGAAGTAAGCTCTGAGTTTTCAGCGCCAGTTATTTCACAGAAAAAACGAAATCCAAAACGAGTGCAACGTGATATCAATAAGGCAAAGTGTAAGCCTGTGGTGTCAACGAAAGCTCAGCTTGCTATGCAGGAAATGCGTGAGGAAGTCAAGAAAGCTCAAAAGTCTAAGCAAAAAGTGAAGCGTGAGCTAGAAAAGGAACGAAAATACTTGCTTAGGCAAGAAAAGCGTCATCAGAAAAAGCGGGGACATTGAAAAGAAAAAAAGTTTAAGTTTTCTGTAAGAAAAAATTTAGGTTTAGTTAAGCAAGCGGCTCTATACTATAAACAATCCTAATAAACTTTCTTTTTCATAATCTCCTAGAGAGCCCTAGCTTGAAGAAGCTGGGGTTTTCTTTTGTTATCTGAAAATAAAAAACAAGATGAGAAATTCTCACCTTGTTTTTAGCTTAACCAAGATATTCTACGATAGCGGTGTCGGTTGCGATGCGACCGAATGTGAAAATGTCTGTTAGAGAATTTCCACCGAGGCGGTTACCGGCGTGGAGTCCGCCTGCAACTTCGCCAGCTGCAAAGAGCCCTTTAATCGTTTTCCCGTTTTCGTTAATAACATGGGCTTTGGTATCAATTTTCAAACCACCCATGGTATGGTGAACGGCTGGTTTGCGTGGTGTCGCGTAAAATGGTGCTTTTTCGACTTTGAGGTCGAAGGCACCTTTGTCAAATTCGGGGTCATGACCAGCATCAACGTATGAATTGTAATTGGTGATTGTTTCTACCAGAATGGCTGGGTCAATATTGATTTGCTCTGCTAATTCTTCCAAAGTATCAGCGCGGAAAAGCGTTCCAGCTTCTACTTGAGCGTCAATTTTTTCTTGGCTTGTATTATAAGCTGTTTCTTTGATATTTTCATCAGCAATCAAGTAGAAAAGTCCACCATTATCAATTGCCGCTTGGGACAATTGGTCACGGCTGCCGTATTCATCAACGAATCGTTTTCCTTTGGTATTGACCATGATAAAGTTAGCTGGTGGAACTTGGAGACCTGAGAAGAGAGCACCAGTAACTGGGTCTGATACGGGCATCATTTGGCTGAATCCCATTCCAACCAAGTCAGCACCGACGGATTGACCAAGTAAAATGCCATCACCAGTGGCTGCTGGGGTATTAGACGTGGCAATGTCGTCATCAATTTCTGACCAATAAGTATTGTACTGTTGAAGCATTTTAGTATTTGCCCCAAAACCACCTGTTGTCAGAATGACAGCTTTCCCATTTACGGTAATGGTTTGACCATTGCGTCCTGTTCCCTTAACACCTGTGACAATATCATCTGTAATAAGCAATTCTTTGACTTGTGTATCTGTTAAAATAATGCCACCATTTTTTAAAACAAAGTCTTTCAAAACAGAAATAAAGGCAACGCCCATTGGAACTTTTGGTTTATGACCGCGGCGCCAGAGAGCTCCAACTGGCATGGTGACTTCGTCACGGACAAATTCAACACCGATATTTTCCAGCCAGCGGACAGATTCGAGAGCTCGCTCGGTTAAAATACTGATTAATTGATAATTTCCGTGAATTTCATTGCCTTTAAGGTCTTTTCGTTTACCGCCAAGATAAGTTTGGATACGGTAGAGTAATTTTGAATCAAAGAGATAAGTGGGGTTTTTGAGGTATTCTTCGATTTCAACTTTTAAAGCACGGAAGTCATCGATAAATTCAGGGTCGATTGTTGCTTCGTCAATGTCATGCAATTCCTGAAGCGTATTAGCTTCACCAGGGTTAGCAGCAAATGTATTTTGCCAAGCAGGGTCAGGAGCATTCATTGGTCCACCGGCACGAACAGTGTTTCCACCAACAGATGGGAATTTTTCAACGACAACTACTTGTTTACCAGCTTGAAGGGCGCGAGCTGCAGCAGCAAGTCCTGCTCCGCCACCACCGACAACAACGAGTTCAGTATTGTAAGTTTTATCTTCTTTATCAAGCGCTGATGGTGCTTTTGGACGTGAGCGGAGCGCATCTGGATTGGCCCCTGCTTGTCGAACAGCACGAGCAACTCCGTCAATAACACCATTTGATGTCACCGAAGCACCTGACACCGCATCGACATTTAAAGTTTGTCCCTCAATAATTTCACTTGGGATACGAGTAAAGACAACGTCAGCAATTCCACCTGTTTCACCAGAAGAATCAATGTCAATAGCTTCAATACGTTCTTCTGAAAGGGTTACGGACATTGGCAAATCTCCGTTGTGCCCAACTGTCGTGACTTGATAAGTACCAGGTTCAAAACGAACTTCTTCTGGTTCATTGAGTTGATTGGCAATGGTTGCAAAGCGAAGGAATCTGAAGAAACATGATTCTAGAAAATCAATAGTTCCTTGGTCTTTAAGGTCACCATTTTCATCAAAAGCAGTTTGGACACGTCCTAGTAAAAATTCACTTCCTGGCATGACAGTAGCATTAACACCTGGTGCATCCAAAATTTGGCGGAGATGCAATTGCGCACGAGATGAGCCTTGAATGTCATAAGAAGCTCCAACAATCATGGTTGGCTTGCCAGCTAAAGGATGAATGTTGAAAGAAAGCCACTCAAGAAGGCTGTTTAAGCTTGAAGGAATCGTGTGGTTGTGTTCAGGTGTGGCAATGATAACACCGTCCGCTTCTGTGATTTTGCTATTAAATTCTTGGATAATGGCTGACTCGGTCTGGTCATCTGTTTCATTGAACATTGGTACATCTGTGATTTCTAAAATCTCGATGTCTGCCTTTTTGGCAAAATGTCTTGCCATGTATTGTAATAGCAGTCGATTATATGATTTTTTGGCGTTAGTTCCGACAATAGCGACTAATTTCATAACTTGTCACCTCCTATTTGGCTTCCCAAGCAAATGCTCTTTTGCGGTCTGTGTCTGCTTGGCTAACGATTTGATTACTAATCTCAACAAATGATTGGAATTCTTTGAAATTGTCTTCAAGTTCGGCGACTTTTTCAGGGTTATTGAGATTAAAATCATCATCTAAAACTTGTTCAGAATGTCCGAGGAAGAATTCTGTTCCTGGCATGATGCGTGCTTTTAATTCAGGGGCATCAAGGATTTGACGGAGATGAGCTTGTGCGCGTGAAGTACCGAGAGCACCAAGAGAAGCCCCAACAATCATGGTTGGTTTATTGATAAGCACACGGCTAGTGTAGGCAATCCATTCAAGAGCAGAGGCAAGTGGCGCAGGAATCGTATGGTCATATTCTGGAGTTGCGATAATGACACCATCTGCACTAGCAATTTTTTGAGAAAAATCAGCGACAGGAGCAGGAGCTAGCTTATCTTCTGGTTCGTTGAAAGCTGGCAAGCCCTTGATTTCAAGGATTTCAATATCAGCTGAATCAGAAAAATGCTTCGCCATAAATTTTAATAATTTTCGGTTGGTAGAACGGTCTGAATTCGTTCCAACGATAGCAACTAATTTCATATAGTTTACCTCTTTTACACAAATAATTACCTATATCATACTCCTTTTTTAAACAAAATGTAAACGTTTTTATAGATAACCTATGATAGTATCAGATTTCAATGCTATAATACAATTCTCTGATTTTTTTAGTATTTTAGTATTATTTTTTATAATGTAAGCGTTGACATTTTGAGGCGGTTTTGTTATTATCTTTGTCAAAATAAGGCAAATATAATCTAAAAGGAGGTTCCTTATGGATAAAAAAATAAATCGTTGGCTAGTGCTGGTAGCCTCGACTACTATCTTGCTATGTACGGGTGCAGTTTATGCTTTTTCAACTTTTGCGCAGCCTTTGAGTGAACAGACAGGCTGGACAATGCCCCAAATCATGTTAGCTTTTTCCATTAATTCAGCTATTGGTCCGATTCCGATGATTTTAGGCGGATATTTTGCGGATAAAGGCTGGGTGAAGTGGTCAATTGCGATTGGTGCGATTCTTTTTGCTAGTGGTTTTTATCTCACTGGTACGGCAACTAGTTTAGCGCAGTTGTATATTTACTACGGTTTGATTGCAGGGCTCGGTCAAGGTTTTGCTTATTCTGGTTGCTTGTCCAATACCTTACGACTGTTCCCAGATAAGCGTGGCCTAGCTTCTGGGATAATAACAGGCGGTATGGGTTTAGCGGCTGTTTTTGCTTCACCGATTGCTAATAGCTTGATTTTATCTCATGATGCTCAGTACGCCTTTCGGACAATTGGTCTAGCTTATATTGTCATCGTTCTTGTGGCAAGTGTCTTTGTCCAAAAAGCACCTGCAGGATATAAGCCTGACGGTTGGAATCCACCGACTTCGTCAGCGCAAAATGTGGTTAACAAAACATGGATTGACATGCTAAAGACACCAGTTTTTTACGTTGTTATTGCGATGTTTTTTGTCGGAGCTTTTTCAGGACTTATGATTGCTTCAAATGCTCGGACGATTGGCACGTCAATGTTTGGGCTTTCGGCAACGGTCGCCGCTCTTTATGTATCACTCTATTCAATTGCTAATTCGAGTGGACGTTTTATCTGGGGAACTGTTTCAGATAGGATTGGGCGTTCAAATACCCTCTATATTATTTTCACCGTTATTGTCTTAGCGCTCGCGGTTCTGGCATTTGTTCCAGGACAAGCTGGTTTTGCTGTTGGTATTATTGGGCTTGGCATTTGTTTTGGGGGTGTCATGGGAGTTTTTCCGTCAATTGTTATGGAAAATTATGGTCCCGCCAATCAAGGTGTAAACTACGGTATCGTGTTTACAGGATATTCAGTAGCAGCTTATTTTGCACCAAGTATCGCTTCAAATATAGCAGTAGCAAATAATGGCAGCTTCTCAATTGCATTTTACATTGCTATCATATTAGCACTTGCAGGGCTCTTGCTCAATTTCCTATACGGGAAAATTAGCCAAAAAGCTTAAATAAAAATAAGGCTGAGACAAAAAGTGCTCAGCTTCTTTGGTTATATAGTTATTATTTACAAGACGCAGTGGTTGAGTGGGTTCTAATGTGCTAATAAATCAGCTTTTACAACCCTTTTGACATCAAGCTGCACTTGACTTCATTTCCAACCTCAAAAGGTTCCCCAAACCTTTTGAGCCATGCGGGGGTGGGAGTAAAACAGTTCAGTGAACTGTTTTAGGTCAGCAACAAGAAATTAAGACTTGCTGAGAAATCAAGTTTCTGTGAAACTACTGATTCGCTTTTTAATTTTTAGGCTCATGAATAAAGTCTCCACTGGAGATTTTATTTGTTTCACTTCCATTTTGTTTCAATCATTCAAGCCATGGGAATTTCTGGCTGTTGTGAATGTGTTTGCGTTCGAGTAAGGTTAAGTCTTGTTCGCAACGGTCAATTGTTTCCAGTTTTAAAGTAACTTTATCTGGCATATCATCTTTGATGTGGTAAATTTGGCTGTGATAATTCTTGCAATAATAGCGGTATTTTCCTTTAGAGGATTCATAAGTCACAATCTCATCTGCACCAAATAAGATTTGAAAATCTTCAACGTTGACCAAAGAATTAACCGAAAAAGCCGATGCCGAAGCTTTTTGGCAGGCGGTAAGTCAGAAATCTATGATTTCGTTGACACACCCCCGTCAGGATGATTAGGATTGTCATAGTCCAAGGGACGAAGAGAATCCAATCAGCTACGACGTTAAGAACAGTGGCAACAAACGATAGGTCCTAACAGTTTTTTGGTTTGGTAAGTGACAGTGTAACAGAGACAGGAACCAGTAATCATTTTATTTCTCCATTTTCAGATACTCTTTTAACATTTTCTTTTGTGGGGTTGCCATGGGGGATTGTGATAATATTTCGTGAAAAGCGGTGTCAAGGGTCTAGAATGTATTTATTTGGGTGCGCTTTTTAGATTCATATATAATTGTTTCAATTTCGTCCAATTTAGAGGCATCTATAAAATGTACAAGATTGTTAGCAGTTAATTCAATTAACTTATCTTTTCCTAAGATAGCGGATAAATTACGAACTTTTGATTTTAAATCTATAGTAGATTGTATCTCTGTCTTGCCGTAGTGTAGAATGATTATTTCCATACGTAATGGGGATGAGGAAGTGTTTGTAATGTTATCTAATTCATCAAATATTTTTTTGAAAATTTCTTGATCTAACACATCTAGTGAATGACCATAAATTATAACACGAACAAGATTATTAGAATGATCTAAATTGAAAAATGAACGATATTTTGAACCTGTTTTTTTAACGATTCTTTGAAATGTTTTTTGAAAATCTATTAGATCATCATCAATGATATTATGGTCAATATCTTCAATTCCAAGTACCAAGTTTGATGTCTCAATTGTATCTTTAGTGAAATTTAGCTTTCCGTGAATGTAATGAATGTTATTATCTGGAATATTATAAAGTTGTTGAGCAGTATCGGTATAATTAAATGTTAGTATATCATCGACTTGTTCAAAAGGTGATAAAATTTTTGGAATTTCAAATTTACTTTCGTCCTCAATTTTATCAAGGTATGTTAAATATAATTCAAGTAGAAATGTGAAAGAATTTAGCGCTTTAACTAGTTTACTATGATATTCTTCAAAAGCAGTGGTTAGGTTGCTGTGCATAGGCTGTGGTGGCTGATAATTGCTGTTGGGTCTTAAATTGGGATGAAATGTATATCCAATGTCTTTAATTAAAAAGTTGATATGAGTACTGTTTGGCAAAAAAGAAAAGTGTTTTTCAATTTCTTTGGTAAGTGTCTTGAGTTCGTTATCGGTAAGGTAATTGTCAATAAATAGTTTGGTATACTCTTCTTCTAACTCTTCAATTTTTCCTTTTAATTCTACAAAGCCATTAATTAAATGAGAAATATGTTGTTCGAGACTTGACCAGTTATCGAGGGAATCTCTATTGAGCAATATAAAGTCTAAAATAGGATTTTTAAATTTTAAAAAGAATTCATAGTAAGATAAACTGATTATGTAATCGGATTTTGAAGCCATTTTTTTAAATCCACTATTAGTTTCCACTACATCTAAAAGGGCACTAAGGTTAATAGGATTACATTTTTCAATTTCTTTTTGAAGTTTTTCTTCTAGGGATTTTATAAATAACTCTTCAAATGACTCACCTGGTGGGTACTGAATGCCATGTCCGTAAAAGGAGTTATACAAGTTATTAAATGTTTTTTCTCTTCCTTGGAAAGAAACTTCACATTGAAAATATTCGTAGTACTTATCCAAATATTTTAACTTTTCTTCGGTAAGATTACGTAAATTATTTTGTTCACTATATTTTTTTACTAAAAAATTAATAAATTCTAAAACAAGATTTTTTTGAAATAGTTCATATTGATCGATAAAAGATTCTTTACCATATAAGGTATAGTTATCGCACAAAGAATGAGAAATTGATTCATTGGGAAATCCTGTTATTTGACAAGCAAACTTAATAAAATCTTCATAGCTGGTTTTACGCTTGATTGCAAGGTCAAAACCATTACCGATTACTAAAATATTTTTTATTTCCAATTCTGTCTAAGTCTCCTTTCCTAAATACTCTTTTAACATTTTCTTTTGTGGGGTTGCCATGGGGTAGGTGGAAAGTTGGTCTTGTGCGACCCAGCGGAGTTCCTTATCTTTGGTAAATTCATTTGAGTTGACTGAGCCTTCGATGAGTTCGATTGTCCATTTTTGGTGGCTAAAGGTATGCTTGACGTGATTGAAGGTTTTATTTGTCCAAGTTGGGTTTAGTTGATAATCTTCCTTAAATAACGTTTTTTGCGACGTTGTTTTGAGAGTGTTTTTGGCATTATCTGTTTCAAATAAATCAAGCTGTTGCCCAATAAAATCAGTTTCCATGATTGGAAATGACCAGAAACCACCGAGCAAGCGTCCGTCAGTATTCTTTTCTAATAGGAAATCACCTTTGCTGTTGCGAATGATAAAAGCTTGAATTTGCAACGGTTTTGGCTTTTTCTTTGGCAATTTGATAGGGTATTTGTCATAAGTGCCGTGTAAATAAGCTGCGCTGAAAAAGCGAATTGGTGATTCATCTGGGCGAGGATTTTTAGCAGACTCAATATCTGTGCCCAAATCCATAAGTGCTTGATTGAAATCCCCAGGGCGTTCAGGGTCAATGAGCACTTCCATAATAGCTTGAAAAATTTTGCGATTTTTAGGGTCACCAATATCATAATTGACCTCAAAAAGCCTTGCCATAACACGCATGACATTGCCGTCCACAGCTGGTTCGGGAAGGTCAAAAGCAATGCTTGCAATCGCACCAGCCGTATAAGGTCCAATTCCTTTTAAGGAGAGAATATCATCATAAGTGCTAGGAAATTCGCCATTAAAATCGTCCATGATTTCTTGCGCAGCTTTTTGCATATTGCGCACGCGTGAATAATAACCTAAGCCTTCCCACGCTTTAAGTAATTTTTCTTCAGGAGCTTTGGCGAGAGCGTCAACGGTTGGAAACCAAGCTAAAAAGCGTTCATAGTAGGGAATAACAGTAACAACTTGTGTTTGTTGCAACATGATTTCAGACACCCAAATGTGATAAGGATTTTTGGTTCTGCGCCAAGGCAAATCCCGTTTTTCATTGTCATACCAAGCAAGCAGCGTGCGACGAAAAGAAGCAATTTTCTCATCATCCCACATCTCAATGCTATAATCAGTAAAATTAATCATAACTCTATTTTAGCAAAGAATGATTTCTTTGAATAACAAAAACGCTTATTATTTTATTTCATCAAAAATGAGATTTTTGACTATTTTTTAGAAAAATGAGTATTTAGGTATTGACAAAAGTAAGCGGTTACATTATAATAAAGGTGTAAAGAAGGATGACAAAAGTAACGAAGTAAGGAGGTAACAGTTCTTATGATGAAACCACATGTCGCTCGGTACAAAAATGGTGATTGGTCTCCTAGTCGGGGTAAGTAGGCACAGTTGACTTTACGGAGGTGGCGCTTATGTTAGCTTTTAACTTAGGACGCTATAAAGATGGTGATTAAGCATCTTGTTTAGCCTTGAAAACCAAATCTTGTAACAAAGTACATCGGAGGAACGCCTTATGTTGATGTTTAATGTAGGTCGTTACAAAAATGGAGACTAACGACTTGTTGTAGAAAATAGCGATAAAGGAGTGATGTCACATTTTAGGTGAAAAAATATTATTGGAAGTAAGCGGTTAGAAATGGCTAGTGCAAGAAATATTGTCGGTTGATCTTGTTGCTAGTAACAGTAGTAATCGAAAGGGCTTCTAATCATGTTGCTTCCATGTTTGAAAAAAGCTTTTAAAGAAAGTTGTGATAGATATGAAAGCAATCAATGTAGGCCGTTACAAAAATGGAGACTCTAAACAGATATGGCGACGAGTCAATCGCTGTATCAATCAAAAAACAGAAAAATAAATTAAAAATTAGGTGATTATTATCGTTGTTATGTGAGTATTTTCAGATTAATGGAGGTATCTTATGAACGTAGCAAGATATAAAAATGGTGATACCTTAGCTAGTTGCAGAAAATAGCTAAAGGAGTGAAACCAATGTAAAAAGTAGTGATAAAAAAGTCGTGGAGGTATGTACAATGCTGAAAATGAATTTAAGTCGCTATAAAAATGGAGATAATAATCCAACAGCCTAACTCCTTATGAGATTGGTATGTTGGTAAAACATACGCAATATTTTTAAAAGGATCTGGAACACCTAAGTGTTCCAGATTTTTTGTTTTTTCTAGCTTATTTTTAAAGGAAAATTCGTAGTGACTAATATTCTAATCACTTTTTTCTTTTGCCGGGCCTAAGATAGACTTAAGTTTTTAGGTGGATAATGGTTGCCAAGTAAATTTAACAGAAGGAGTAGCTATTTTACCAACAGAAGCGAAAAAAGAAGAGCTATCTTTATGAGGTTGACCTCACGCGCTGTATTTTTATTTTTGGAGTGCTGATTAATCAAGTTAGTTCTCTATTTACCAACGCCGTAAAAGTTCAGGAGCTTATGAATTATTTACTTAGTGCCCCATTTTACACGTATGCGGTTTATGTTTGTCACGGGACTTGTGCGATTTTTAGGAAATTATAAAAGGGCCATTTGGATATTGTACCTTATTTTTTCAACCATGCTTTGGTTGTATAATCAATTTGTGAATCGACGTAACTTTATTATTTCCATTTCAGCACTTATTCAGTGGCTTTTCTTTTTTATATCAAATACATTTTCTCACATTAAGACCATACGAATTGGCTATATTTTTCCCGTTCTTACGGAATGTTTGTTTGGACTTATCAATTTTACTTTATGGCTATTACTTATGTCATTACGATAAAGTCATGACACTTTTGATGACTTATCAAAAGCGAATTTATGCGATAACCGCTTGTCTAAGTCTGGGGACGATAGGGCTTTATTATTACAATACAAAGATTCTTGGGTTAAGTCGTCATTATGCGCATTTGGTTCATCAGCCTTGCATGATGATTTATGCGATTTTCATGATTGCAACGATATTTGCGCTTAGTTTGCATTACGCTAAAAATCGTGAAAAACCAAGTCTCCAATGGTTACGTCGCTCGGTTGATTTGTCGTCGAAATTATCATTTGGGATTTATCTGACGCAAACAGCCTCTCTTGCCATTTTTGGCTTAGTGATTGATTGGATTAATCCGTATTTGAGTGATGTAGCCTTGGCTTTGCTTTTCCCATTGGGTTATCTTTTGGTATTGGGTGGTGCGTGGCTAATTTCTTATTTTTGCTACAAAGTATCGCCATTTGGCATTTTAATTGGTCGTCCAAATCATATAAAGAAAGGAAATTAAGATATTCATGACACAGTTAGTTGATGATTTAAAGGCACGTTTGTTGGAAAATGCGGAGCGTGAATTTTTAAAAGATATCTCTCTTAATCGCTGGTTTACGGGGCAAGATGTGGAAGATGATATTGCTATTTTTCAAGAGGCTTTTAGGCGGAATGGTCTTGGAAAAGATGATGTCGTTTTTATGGCTCTGGAAAATTCAGCGGTTTATATTCCGATGAATCAGGCGATGTGGCGTTATGGGATTACCGCACATCCTGTAGCAAGTACAACACCGATTGCAGAATTGGTAGCAGATTATGATGAGAATCAGTATTCTGCTATGATTTTCAATCAGGAAAAAGCAGCTGCTTTCAAAGAAAATGCTGAATTGCACTACGAAGTGTCACATCTTAAAACATTTCCAGATTTGGTCTTGCTAAGTCGTAAGGACAATGATAATACGTATAAAGAAATGACACCAACTGAAGATACCTTAGGCTGGATTTTGAATACGTCTGGGACGACAGGAAAGTTTAAGCAAGTTGGACTTTTACACCGTTTTATGCGCTTAGCTGGTGAGGATAATTTTGTGTTGCACCGCATGACAAAAGAAGTTGATGAGCTTTTAAGCCTTGTTGGTTTATCGGATTTTGCGAATCATTCTCCAGATCATTTGTCAGGAGGGTGAAAATATCGATTGATTTTCTCAGTTTTTTGTTTGGAATTGAAATTAATAGATATTTGGTATCACTTATAAAATTGTTATACAACTATAGAACATATTGTTGGACATTGTGCAAAGGTTTACATATAATGTAGGGGATTGAAAGTGTTTAATTATTTTAGACATTTTTAATCAACTATAATGAATAAAATAATAGGAGGACTAGCACATGTCACTTATTGGAAAACCTATCGTTGAATTTTCAGCAGATGCTTATTATAATGGAGAGTTTATCAAGGTATCAAATGATGATTTACAGGGAAAATGGGCGATTTTTTGTTTCTATCCCGCTGATTTCTCATTTGTTTGCCCAACGGAACTTGGTGATTTACAAGAACAATATGCAGAGCTTCAAAAACTTGGTGTTGAAGTGTATTCTGTTTCAACAGATACGCATTTCGTTCATAAAGCTTGGCACGATGATTCTGATGTTGTCGGAACAATCACTTACGCTATGATTGGTGATCCAGCCCATGTTTTATCAGAAGGCTTTGAGGTTCTTGGTGAAGATGGTTTGGCACAGCGCGGCACATTTATCGTGGATCCTGATGGTATTGTTCAAGCCGTTGAAATTAATGCCGATGGCATTGGACGTGATGCAAGTACTCTTTTAGATAAAGTGCGTGCTGCACAATATATCCGAAAACATCCAGGAGAAGTTTGTCCTGCAAAATGGAAAGAAGGAGAAGACACATTAAAACCAAGTTTGGATTTAGTAGGTAAAATCTAAGGAGGTTTTATATGGCATTAGATGCAGAAATCAAAACACAATTGTCGCAATATCTTGCATTAATTGAATCTGATATTGTTTTTCAGGCTAATCTTGGAACAGATGAAAATTCTAAAAAAGTCAGAGATTTCATTGATGAAATCGTCTCAATGAGTGATAAGATTGGTTTTGAATCAAAGAAGCTTAGTCGTATGCCTGCTTTTCGAATTGCTAAAAAAGGACAAGAATCTGGTGTTGAATTTGCCGGCTTACCACTGGGACATGAGTTGACTTCATTGATTCTGGCACTTTTACAGGTTTCTGGACGACCACCAAAAGTAGATGAGGAAGTCATCAACCGAATTAAAGCTATTGATACTCCTCTTCATTTTGAAACTTATGTCAGCCTTAGTTGTCATAATTGTCCGGATGTTGTACAAGCTTTCAATATTATGGCTGTGATTAATCCGAATATTAGCCATACCATGATTGAGGGAGGTATGTTCCAAGATGAGGTCAAGGCTAAAGGGATTATGTCCGTTCCAACCGTTTTTCACAATGATGAAATACTGACTTCAGGACGTACCAACATTGAACAATTACTTGATTTGATTGCAGGACCAGTGTCAGAAACGACATTTGCAGATAAGGGAATTTTTGATGTCTTGGTTATTGGTGGCGGGCCGGCTGGAAATAGCGCAGCTATTTATGCTGCACGAAAAGGAATCAAAACAGGCTTATTAGCTGAAACGTTTGGTGGACAAGTGATGGAAACCGTCGGAATTGAAAATATGATTGGAACACCTTATATAGAGGGACCAGTGCTTATGTCCCAAGTAGAAGAGCATACCAAATCATATGATGTCGATATCATGAAAGCTCAAAAAGCGATAGCTATTCATAAAAAGGATGTTATCGAGGTTACGCTAGCTAATGGTGCGATTCTAAAATCTAAAACAGCCATTCTATCTCTTGGTGCCAAATGGCGTAATATTAATGTTCCGGGAGAAGTTGAATTTAGAAATAAAGGAGTCACTTATTGTCCGCACTGTGATGGACCACTTTTTACAGATAAAAAGGTAGCTGTCATTGGTGGTGGTAATTCAGGGCTTGAAGCAGCTATTGATTTAGCAGGACTTGCTAGCCGTGTCTATATTCTTGAATTTTTACCAGAATTAAAAGCTGATAAAGTCTTACAAGATCGTGCAGAAGCACATGATAATATTACTATTTTGAAAAATGTTGCTACAAAAGAAATTTTGGGTGATGAGCAGGTTACTGGACTAATTTATACGGATAGAGAAACTGGCGAGGACAAAACACTTGACTTAGAGGGAGTCTTTGTTCAAATTGGTCTCGTTCCCAATACTGACTGGCTAAAAGATTCTGGAATTGACCTTAATAATCGTGGTGAAATTATTGTGGATAATCAAGGGAGTACAACTGTTTCAGGTATTTTTGCAGCTGGCGACTGTACAGATCAAGCATACAAGCAAATTATTATTTCTATGGGAAGCGGAGCTACTGCAGCCTTAGGGGCATTTGACTACCTTATCAGAATGAATGATTAATTTTTAGGTTGAAGAAAAATCCTATTTTGGATTATTTTCTTCAATCTTTTTTATCTTATAATCAAAAAATATAAAATTTGGCGATATTTCTGTTGTAAGGATTATAAGAATTTTGTTATTGGTAACTAATGTCTACTAGTTTTAAAGGTTTTTATTTTATCATAGTTTAATGTTATAAAAGATTAATAATGTCGCTACAAGATGAAAAGAAAATTTTGTTAGAAAACAGTTAACTCAAATGTCATAATTGATTAACTGTTTTTAGGAGGTTTTCTATGATTTCAAAAAGAGACTGTTTAAATATTTTACAAAGTGACAGAAATTGGTGGGAATATTATGCGCAAGCTATTGTAGTGAAAAAGTAGATCAGGGAATTGGATTAGACTAAATACTCTACTGAATGCTAAAAGTGGCTATTGCTCTAAGGCTAAAGGTAGTAAGTCAAACATTGAGCGTTATGGATTATTACCTAAAAATCAAATTATTAGACAAGCTATTATTACCAAACGAAATCATTCCAGTGTTTTTTTGTATTGCATTAAGTTGGAGATAAGGAATTTTCTATATTGTGTGATGTTATATCGGGAATAAAGCGTATTATGGCGATTGAAATTTGTCTATCTATTGGTTTAGTTCGTGATGACCAACTAGTAAAATTAAAAGCAGCGGGTGTTGATAGAATTAATCATAATTTGAATACGCCACGAGATAATTATCCTAAAATTACGACGACACATACTTATCAAGATCGTTTAGACACGCTAGAAGTCTTAAAAAGAAATAATATTAATACTTGTTTGGGATTTATTTGTGGAATGGGAGAAACGGATGAACAGTTAATAGAGTTAGCTTTGGATTTGAAAAGTCAAGAACCTTACTCGGTTCCAGTAAATTTTTTGTTACCTATGCCGTTGGTAGATTTTATTTCAATACAGATAATTATTGTGTATATGTTATATCCTATTTTAGGAAAATACCATAGTTTCTTAACTCTTTTTATTTATCTTTTGTTAGGGCTATTCGGTTTACCTGTTTTTGCATTGGGTGGTGGTATATTATATATTTTGAGACTAAGTTTTGGAAATTACCATTTATTCAAGCTGAAGTAGAGAAACTATTAGGAAAGAAAGTAGTAACCTTTGCTAATATATTTATACAGAATTTGATATGTTTGCTATTTATTTACTTATTCGGCTTAACATACAAAACAGTTATCCTTTTAGTATTTTATGGAAAATTTGAAGTCTTTCACGATATACTATTTTTTAGTTCACTTGTTGATTTTTTAGTAGATTCAGGTCTAACTGTTATTATAACTTTAATGATGATAAAACTAAGAAACTATCATTTTTATAATTGATTCTTTTAGTTTAAGACGACTTTCAATATAGTCATTCTAGAGTAAGAAGATGTGTTTGATAGAAAATATTACTTTAACAGGAAATTAACTGATTTTCGTGTTATAACACTCAAAAAATATGTTAAAACAATTTGAATATTATATTAAAAATTCAAGACAAGACAAAATTTTTTTACAATTTATGCTATAATGTATCTCAAACTAGCGAAAAGCGAGGTAGGGATATGTGGGTTGTTCGGAAAATGTATTGGCGTAGTGGTCAACAATATGTACAAGCACAGAAAATGTTTGAAACCCGCGAAGAAGCGGATAATTTTAGAAAAGGCTTAGAGATTGCAACAGAGCTTTATGAAACGAATCTCCCTGTCTCTAATAAAGGTGAATTTTAATTTAATTTTTATATAGAAAGCACGGCTGTGCTTTTTTATTGTCTTATTCTATATAGTAGATAATGTTAATTTTTTAAAATGTCATTTTAACAATGTACATAATGGAC
>OAQV01000008.1_pt1 | contig 96041 bp, 102 predicted proteins | sample 1501101 | NCBI WGS metagenome assembly OAQV01 (sample SAMEA3360666, study PRJEB22359) | human gut metagenome | biome: ENVO:urban biome; feature: ENVO:human-associated habitat; material: ENVO:feces | place: Bangladesh | collected 2011
GATTTAATAAGGTTCATTAGCCTACTTGAGTAGTCACCCTATTATTTAAGAGTAACAATTGCACAACCTGTTAAATGTGCAGTATCAAGGGGTTTGAGTTCATAAATTTGAAGTTTGGCAGGAATTTTGGCATAAAATTGAATCCAATCCTGCACTTTTAATATTTTGTGTGATTTCTTCAGAAACTGTTTTATCTAAAGCATTAAACCAATGACTATATGTGTTCAAAGTTGTTGATTTATCAGCATGCCCCATTCGTCTTGCCACATATAAAATATCTTTTTTCAAAACATTTATCAGATATGAAGCATGACTATGTCTAAGACCTTTCCCTGTAATAACAGGCACTCCTACTTGCTGCGCTCTACGTTTGATGATACGACAAATGGTTGATTTACAAAAAGGATCTCCAAATCTTGAAATGATAAAATCTGTATCTTGATTTGCAAACTGATTTTTTCGCCAAACTTGAAGTACTTCAATAGTTATATCATCCAATTCAATAAGTCGTTCACCTGCTGGAGTCTTTGTTTGGTCTTTACGATACCAATTTCCATTTTCATCTTTCTCCAAGGTTGTATGTACCTTTAGAAATTTATTTTCAAAATCAATATCCTCCCAACATAAAGATAAACCTTCACTCACTCGTACACCTGTCATATAATATAACCAGATGGCAGTAAATCGTTGTAATTCTTCATAATCATTTAAGTCAAATGATTTGATAAATGTCTGAAACTCCGCATAGGTCCAAAATGGAGTTTCTGGATGCTTACCTCTAGGATTATCTAATGCTTTACAAGGCATATCTGAAATATAGCCAAGTCTTTCTGCATAACCCATACAAGCTTTAAACCTTGACCATAAATTTTTCGCATAGTTTTCAGAATAATTTTCTATGATATGCAATCTAAAAGCTTCGCAATCTCTAGGAGTTATTGCTTTTAATAGCTTTGAACCAAAATATTGAATAAAAAGTTTATGATGAGGAAGAGCCGTCTTATATGTCACAGACTGAACTTTTTGCTTATATGCTCTTAAATAAATTGTGTTCATATAGTTTTCAAAAGTCATATTGTAATTTTCTAAACTGACTTTGTTGGCAAATTCATATTTTATACGAACTAATTCGTCATATGCTTCTTTCATTGTTTCAAAGGTTTTACCATATTGATTTTTTCTAGCTTTCTTTTGTACCCTTTTGCCAGTTACTGGGTCGATTCCAAGATCAATCTGATAAAATATCTTTCCCTTATTATCACAATAAACACCTTTGTATTTTTTACTACTTTTTGTTGCCATTTGGATTCTCACTTTCTAAATGTTATTTAGATAGTGGAATCCCTATTAATTGTTCCACAATTTCTGCTGGTGCGATACCTAGTCTTCGATTGTCAAAGGGCGATTTACTTAATTGTACCGCATTATGGTCAACTTTGCGAGCTTCTTCAAACTTTTTTACAGCAATTCTTTTAGCTTCACGAATAATGTCTCTAGAGGTATGTTCAGGAAATCCTAAGTTCATTAAATCTTTATATGTAGCAGTTCTCATACACTTTCCTCCTTCAAATCACTAAGTTTTTTTACACGCTAGATGGGATTTGAATGGTTAGTTCAATCATGGGAATTTCACCCGCTGTCCTTTTACGATGGCAGCCTGAACGCTCAGAAGTATCATTATCATTATTTGTGTCATGGCAGATAGGTCACCATCCTATTTTTGAATAAATGATTTTCGCTCATTTCCTGGCGCATTACATTCTATTGCTCAACAAATAAATAAAGTCCCACCTAGAATTATTCAATTGTCAATGAACAAATCAGGAGGGACTATTTTAAATTATTCTTTATTCGGTGGGGAAAGTCAGTTTGCCCCAACAAATAATCTGTACTGACGTTATATAGATTTGAAAGTTTTATTATTACATCTGCCGATAAAATACGTTCTCCTCTCTCAATTTTTGCATAAGCAGAGTGAGTAAACGAAAGTTTTTCGGCAACGTATTTTTGAGTGAAATCATTATCTTCTCTCAAATCCCTTAAACGTCGGTACATCAATCTTTCTCCTAAGGAAAAGTATAGAGGTTGACTCGGGAAATATTGAAAAATTGTCCTAATTGGACAATTCATTTCTGAATGCAAAGCACTTCTCGAAAATAGTAAATCGAGAAGTGCACTCAAATTAATTTTATAGCAGTTTGATAGTATCTTTACTTGCTACTCGATATTCTACAGAACTTCATCTTTTTTATAACCAAACATCCAAGTTAGGGCAAATGCAGATGCAAATGCAATCAAGTTTGTCAGGATATAAAGTGGTAATTGTTCATTTAAGTACAGAAGAGTTCCAGGAATACCTGTCAATCCCAATCCTGTTGCTTTAAGTTGGAAAATTGATGCGAAGAATCCTCCGATACCACCACCAATCATTGACATAATGAATGGTTTTCCAAGGCGTAATGTAACACCAAAGACAGCAGGTTCAGTAATCCCAAGAGCTGCCGACAATGCAGATGGATATGCTACCTGTTTCATTTTGTTTGAAACTGTCTTAATTGCAATTGCTAGAACGGCTCCTGCTTGAGCAACGTTACCACATGTCCCAACAGGATTTAGTAAGTTCCATCCTTCTTTAGCAAGCATATTGATTTCAAGAAGGCTTAGAATATGATGGATTCCCAAAATACCAAGTAGTTGTCCAAAGGAACCATAAATCAAGCCTCCAAGACCAAATGGTAAAGTTAACAAGAATTCTACAGCTGCAAGAACGTAAACTTCAATCTCATGGAAAACGGGTCCGATGATAAACAAACCTAAGACCAAACCACTTAAAAGTGTCAAGAATGGACGTAAGACTAAATCAAGAGAATCTGGAATCGTCTCCTTGAGCCATTTTTCAATCTTAGTTGTAACGACTGCAGTCATAAAGGCAGGCAATACAGATGCTTGGTAACCAACAACCTTAATAAATCCAAAGAAAATCATTGGCTCAGCTTCCCCTGCCCCCACCGCATAAGCATTCGGCAAGATAGAGTTAACCAACATCAAGCCCAATACCATCCCAAGGATAGGTGTTCCACCAAAGATATTGAATGTAGACCAAGCTACAAGTGCAGGTAAAAATGCAAAAGCTGTATCTGTCAATATTTGAGTAAATTGAATTAAATGAACTGGTACATCAGCTGGTGTCAATCCAAAAACACCAAGAACTGCTTCCTGTGTCAAGAGCCCACGTAATCCCATAAATAAACCTGTGGCAACCAGAACAGGAATAATTGGCACAAAGACATCACCAAATATACGAATTGCTCGTCTAAAGGTCAGTTTTTCTGGTTCAGCTAACTCATCGTCAACTTTAGCAGTCATTGCTTTTCCAATTAGAAGCATAAATTCTTCATAGACTTTATCAACAAGTCCTGTCCCAAGGATAATTTGATATTGCCCTGAATTATAAAAACTACCTTTTACCTTATCCATATTTTCAATGGCTTTTACATCTACTAAATCTTGGTTTTTAGTAATGATGCGTAACCGAGTTGCACAATGTTGAGCAGATTTTACATTTTCTGCACCACCGACATATTTTAATATTTCTTTTGCTGTAGTTTTATTATCCATTTTCTTCTCAACTTTCTAATTTTGAATAGGAAAGCTTCATTTGATGCGAGGAACGAATGTCACATGAACGTTTTTCTTGCTCAAAGAAATAGCGTAAGGACATAACTGTTTCCCCCTTGTTTATGAAAAGTTCCATAGCAGAGCTGTCAATAAAAATTTGAAGTGCCATCAGTTCCTTTAGTGGGACTGTTTTTGTATGCACCTGTTTGTCTGACCAAGATATTCTTGAAAGGATCAATTCTTGATTTTTGTATTCAAGAGTCACATTTTGGTCAAAGAATGCAAGTTCAAAGCTCGAAGGGCTATTGCTCCATGTCATATCAATGACAGACTGAGTAGCTAACTCCTCTGATTCATATTGAACGGTTTCAAGCGATTCTATCACTATTCTTCTTTCAAGAATTTCTTGGAGAGGCAGTTGGTAAAGCTTGCCATCTATCACCCTTAATTCTCTAGGCATTGTCAAACAATGGAGATAACCAAAGTCTTTTGTAGGGCAAGCAACTTCCTCTTTAGAGTTCATACGACTCATCCAAGCCCACATCAGCCGTCTCCCTTTGGGATCTAAAAATGTTTGAGGGGCATAGAAATCAAATCCATCATCCATTTGTTGAATTTCCGTTTTAGGATAAAACTCATTATCTCTAATACTTCCCATATAATAGGCTGAATAACTTGAAATATCTGTATCCCTTTCCAAATTACGTTTTTGCGGACAGACCAGAAGCAGAGACTCTCCATCAAGCTCAAAATAATCTGGACATTCCGCCATTTGTTCTAGGTCCTCGGAAGTATAGAAGATGCCTTGATAGTCCCACTCTTTACAGTCAATAGATTGATAATAGGCTATCGCCCCATGTCCATTTTTAGTCTGACTGCCAACAATCATATGGTAACCATTTTGGTCAGACCATATCTTCGGATCACGATGGTGTTCAGTAAACTCTTCTGGTGTCATGATAAAGGAATTACTTTTTTGAAAAGTTTTACCATCTTCACTAATTGCTTGACATTGAAGAGAACGCCGTCTCCCATCTATTTTACTATTACCAGTGTAAAATAGATGCATTTTATCTTCAATTACGATAGCCGATCCTGAATAAACTCCTGACAAGTCTTTATCAGAATCTGGAAGCAAGGCACTCCCTTGATGTTTCCATCTTAATAAATCCTTTGATGTAAATAACCCCCATTCCTTATAGTTATGATTGAGGTCAAATCGATTCCATTGGTGGAATACAAAATAGTTTCCTTGAAAATAGGTTAATCCATTTGGATCATTCAACAAACCTCTGGGAGGTTCAAGGTGATAATGGTTTTTATATAGATTTTCCAAATATTACCTCCTAAATATATAAAACGCTTTCAACTAGTTGTTGTCTATATTGTAGCGAATTAGTTTTAGCATTCATATAGAAAATCTAAATCAATTTATGGAAAAATCTAATATCGTCTGGTTTTTTATTTCTTGTTTCGCTATACTGTAAATATGGAACACTATCTCAAACAATACACCGATCGATTTACAGATTTTAGCAATAAACATATCTCAGACTTAATTCTCTACAGTGGCGGGATTGAGCAATGTCTGCCAAACTATTCCTATAGTTTAAAAAGTCGTGACTATCATCTTATTACCTTTGTCAGTCAAGGAAAAGGAACCTTTGAGATTGAAGACAAAGTCTACGACATAAAGGCTAATCAACTATTTATTATTCCAGCAGGTTATTGGTTTAAGTACACAGCCGATGCTGATGAACCTTGGAGGTATTCTTGGATTGGTTTTTTAGGAATAAAGTCAAACTTTATTTATCAGGCCGCAGAAAGACACCGATTTGTATATGATTGTCGGAATGCCAAACAATATGAACAGATTATTGCAACCATTCTTGAGAGTTCAGGTGATACCTTTAGTTCATTCCTAAAAATTAACGGACTGATGTATAGCCTGTTAGGTGACTTAACAGAGGAAATCGGGATTTTGAACCAGTCCACTAATCAGCAACTTTCCACACTGGCTAGGCATTTTATGGATTTACACTACCATGACCCTATCCAAATGACTGATGTTGCAGAGTTTGTCGGTGTCCATCCCAACTATCTCGCCACTATTTTTAAAAAAGAAACCAATACGACACCCAAAAATTATCTGACTAGTTTACGAATTCGAAAAGCTAAGGAACTGCTTCTTGAAACTCGTGACTCTGTTTCCTATATTTCACAATCGGTCGGATTTTCAGATAGCCTAGCCTTCTCAAAATTTTTCAAAAAAGAAACGGGACTTTCCCCACTCCATTATCGAAAGGAATTTCAGCATGACAAACATTCAATTTGATTCAAAAACAAATTATTTCTACATTCAAAACAGCCGAATGACTTATATTGTCGAACTCTTTCAGAACAGTCATTTACTTCATCGTTATTGGGGCCCACATATTTCCAACTTTAAAGCTTGGAATCAGACACCGAATCAAAAAAAGACATTTGCTGCCTTTAGTGATTTTGACAATCCAACTGAATCACTAGAATACTATCCTCATGAGTTTTCATTACCGTATCAGGGAGATTATATGGAACCTAGTCTTGAGGTTACTTTAGCTAATCTTTCTCAAATTGTCCATTTTCATTTCCAATCCTATCAGATTATAGAGGGAACACCTGAGCTAGATGGATTGCCACACGTTAGAAATAATCAGGACAGTCCTGCTCAAACTTTGAAAGTGACTTTTGTAGATGAACAAGCCCAATTGATATTGGAACACTATTACACTGTTTTTCAACAGCACGATATTATCCTCCGTTCCTACAAACTAATTAACCTAGGAAAAAATCCTGTTACAATCAATAAGTTGATGAGTGCTTCCTTTGATATTCCCTTCGATAATCAAGTGCTAACAAGTTTTTCTGGTTCACATCAGGCTGAATTTCAATTGCAAAAGAGAGTAATTCAGCCGGGACGAAGCATTCTGTCTACACGCAGAGGGGCTAGTGGTCCACAGTACCCACCTTTTCTTGCTATTTCAAACGCCAACACAGATGACTTCTCAGGGGAAGTAAAAGCTATGACCTTGATATATAGTGGCGAACACGCTGAATCTGTGGAGCGAAATCAGTATGACTTTGTTCGCCTGCAAATTGGCCTAAATCCAGATAGTTTCTCTTGGAAACTCGAACCAAATGATAGTTTTCAAACACCTCAAGCCGTCCTCGCTTATAGCCGTTCTGGTTTCAATGGAATGTCGCAAGAATTTCATCACTTTACGAGAGCCCATCTTGTCCCACCTCAATTCGCCAATCGCTATGCTCCAATCCTAGTCAATAGTTGGGAAATGACTTACTTCGATGTCAATCATGAAAAGATGTCATCACTCATCTCCAAAGCTGCTCAACTTGGATTCGAGGCTGTCGTTTTGGACGATGGTTGGTTCCTTGGAAGAGAGAATAGTCGTTCTTCTCTCGGTGATTGGACGGTTGACAAGGAAAAATTTCCAGATGACCTGCACCCTCTCATTCAAGCTTGTCATAAACAAGGCTTGCAATTCGGTATCTGGTTTGAACCAGAAATGATTTCTCAACAAAGTATCCTAGCTCAGGAAAAACCTCACTGGATTGTCCGCTCAAAACATCATGCACCCCTCTACAGTCGTCACCAGTATTGTTTGGATTTGAGCCAAAAGGAAGTACAGGATTGGTTGATCAAAACCCTATCACAATTTATTTCAACCTATAAGGTTGATTATATCAAGTGGGATATGAACAGACACTTGGTAGAACACGAAAGTCAAATAACTATTTTAGGCAGTGCAAAGGAATTTGCCCATCGCTATATGCTAGGACTCTATCGCATTATTGACAGTATTACCAAACGCTTTCCTGACTTGTTGATTGAAAATTGTTCTAGTGGTGGTGGTCGACTTGATTACGGAATGCTCTACTATTTCCCACAGACTTGGGCAAGCGATAACACAGATGGATTAGACCGCCAGGCAATTCAAGACGGAGCAAGTTATCTCTTCCATCCTTATCAAATTACAGGACATGTATCTGTTACTCCCAATCATCAAACCCAGCGGCATACTCCACTTCAAACTCGCCAGGATTTAGCGTCCGCAACCAATATGGGTTATGAACTAAATCTTCTTGAGTTTTCTGAGGAAGAAGAGAAACGAGTAATAAAGCATATCAGCGAATACAAGCAATCCCGTCACCTTATCAAATACGGCAATTTCTACCATCTAAAATCCCCTTTTACCAGCAATCAAACAGCTTGGCTTTTTGAAAGCCAAGATAAATCTCATTACCAATTCATTGCCTTCAACAATGTCTTCAAGGTTTCCCAACATCATGCTATTTTCAAGATTCCTTATCTCGACCAAGATGCAAACTATGTTGACCAATTTGGAAGAGAGTTTTCAGGAGCTGAGTTAGTTCATTCTGGGCTTCATATTCCATTTGCAGCTAGTGATTTTCAGTCCTATACCTTAGAATTATCCCGAGTGGAATAGTTTGTATTATTACTGATTGTTGGAAAAAATGTTCTTTAATCCTAACCATTATCTATTCAACCGAGTCAAAAACTGACTTGGTTTTTTCGTATCCTTATGCAGAGAAAAAAGATCTGAGATTGACTCTCAAATCTTATCTAGATTATGCTATTTCCTTCTCGGCTTCAAGGCAGACAGGCCATGGGCTTTGACTGTCTGAAGAAGATAAGGCCAAGCATTTTGACTGATCTTATATTTCTTCCCTTGGCTAACCGCTTCATCTGTGCTTCATAATAACTAACACCAATAATGGGGCCAAGTGCCTTATTCAGTTTTGGAAGGCCTGTTGTCAAACGTGGCGTTAACAGCTGAAAATCACTGTCTACTCTGTAGTCACTAACAAGGTTTGGTCGTAAAACAAAGGGTCTGGCAAGACCAATCATCGCTACCCCTTCTTCAATCGCTTCTTCCATTTGAGCAACTTTACGAAAACCGCCTGTTGAAACAATCGGAACAGATGTAAGGTCTGCTAAGGCTACCGCATAGATGACAAATCCATCACCACTCTCATATTCACCACCAAAGACAGGAGTTTCATAATTTCCACCTGAAATTTCAATCAAGTCAATGCCTAGCTCAGACATACGTTTTACCACGTATTTACAATCCTCAAAACCAAAGACTTCTTCTTTAAAGTCGGAAGCATTCAATTTCAGGGCAATGGTTAAATCAGGTCCTACTTTTTCACGAAGCCCTTGGTAAATTTCTACAAGAAACCGCATGCGATTGTCCAGACTTCCTCCATAATGGTCTGTCCGCTGATTATCTGCCAGCGAGAGGAATTGATTAATCAGATAGCCATGGGCAACGTGCAACTGCACCCCTGTAAATCCAGTAGCTTGTGCACGGACACCTGCCGCAATAAATTTATCCCTGGCTTCCTTAATCTCAAAAACAGTCATCTCTCTCGGTGGACGAAAAGCAGAAGCTGAGCCTCCTGAAATCGGAATAGCACTCGGTGCAATAGGTTCTTGATTGATGGAGCGATACATCTGTTTACCTGGGTGATTGAGCTGAAGCCAGATGGGAACACCATTATTTTGTCCAACACTTGCCCACTTCCGAAATTGATTCAAGTGTTCATCCGAATCAAGAACAACATTGCCCGGTTCTCCCAGATAGCGACCGTCCACCATGACATTACCTGTTACTAAGACACCCAAATCCTGCTTGGACCAGTAATCAAAAAGGGCAATCAAGTCATCTGAGGGAGCCTGTTGTTTGTCAGCCATGGTTTCGCTCATAGCTGATTTGAAAAAGCGATTCTCTAAGAGTTGACCATTTGGAAGTCGAAGAGGTTCCAACAGGAGTTTATCCATGACTTGCCTCCTTAAAGGCTGCAATTTTCTGATCACAATAGGCTAATAAGGCTTGACTTTTAGCTCTATCATAACCTTTTAGACTAACCCTTACTACTTTCTTTTCTGAAAAATAGCGTCCTGATACGGTGGCAACTTCTGGGGACAAGGTGAGGTAGTAACCGGTTTCGATTCCTTGGTCTAAGTCCTTAGAAAATGGCTTCATTAAACCTGTTAAAATGCGACTTCTCAGATTACGTTTGATGCCATCATTTCCCAAATTAGTCGCAATCAAACCTGGGTGATAAGCATTTACCGTAACCGAAGAACCTTGTTTTTCTAAGGCATCTGCCTGGGCAATCGCCAACCAAATGGTAAAGAGCTTAGCATTATTATAGGCCATGGCCGCGGAATAGTTCTTCTCTAATCCAAAATCCAAGCCTTTGATTTGAGCAAAATGGTGCATCAAGGATGAAGTATGGATAACCCTGCCAGCCTTTGCTTTTTCCAACAAGGGCATCAACTCTGTCGTCAAGATATAAGGAACTTGGACAGACAGCATAAAGGTCATCTCGATATTTTCCGCTGTCGCCACACGGGCATCTCCAAAGTAAGCTCCCGCATTGTTCAATAAGACATCAATCTTCTCAAAATCTCTACGAATTTCTTCACTAAAGCGATAAACATCTGCTAGCTTTGAAAAGTCAGCTAGATAGCCGTGAATTTTTTTGCTTCCTGTTTTTAGTTGAATGTCACTGAGGGCTACACGTAGCTTTTCACTGTTTCGACCGTGCAGGATGACTTCATGACCTTCACCAGCTAGTTTCATTGCTAAATGTTTGCCAATCCCATCGGTTGAACCTGTGATTAAAATCGTTTTAGGCATTTGTTTCCTCCAAAAATGCAATTAACTCTTTTGAAAACTCTTCTGCATTTTGGAAAATAGAGCCGTGTCCTGCATTTGGATAAATAATCAGTTGGCTGTTTTTGATTTTCTCATGCATGATATAGGAATTTTCAGTTGGAACTTGCATATCCTAATCGCCATTGACAATCAGCGTTGGATGTGTGATCAAGGTCATATCGTCTTGAGGCTCTCTGCCCCAACGTTTGATTGCCTTCAGCTGTGTCAAAAATCCTGGAACATTCATGTCCTTGTCTGCATCAGCAGCTTTTCTTTCTCCCATGCGACCTAAGACTTTTTCAGCTTCCAGGCGACCTGCTTCATCATGGTTGTAGAAGATGTAGCGTTTTGGATCCACACGCTCCAGACCAGCCTTCAGCATATAGCGGAAGGTTTTTCCTGTTACCTTATCGACTTCAACACCACCATGAGGACCTGTTCCTGCAAGAATCAAGCGGTTGACCAGCTGACTGTCAAGACGGACGATTTCTTGGGCGATAAAGCCACCCATTGAAAGACCGAGCAGGTTGATTTTCTTATAGCCGAGAGCCTTGATAATGGCAACAGCCTACTCTGCCATTCCTGGAATAGTAGGAGCCACCTTGCCTTGACTGGCTCCGACGCCAGGTAAGGCAAGGACGATGATGTGTTCTTTTTCAGCTAGTAAATCTAGCAATTTTGGATCCCAGTTGTCCAAAGTTGCAGCCAAGTGAACTAACATGACCAAAGGAAATTTGGACTTGCCCTTGCCTAGTTCACGATAGGCAATCTGGTTGCCAGCGACAGTGATGTATTGATTTTTGCTTGTGATATAAGACATAACTACTCCTATTTTTAAAAACTGAGAACAGTTTTTCCACGTGAGCGACCATTGGCGACCTTGTCCAAGGCTGCATTGACTTCTTCAAATGGGTAAACGGTGTCGATAGACGGTTTGATTTCGAGCTTGCTGAAAATATCTGCCACCTCTTGTAGCTGTTGCCCATTGCTTTCTACGAAAATGAAATGATAGTGTACGCCGTAGCTTTCCGCCATTTTATCAAACTTACGACCAACCAAACCAAGCAGGATTTGCTTCCATTTTGGCAGATTCATGCGTTTAGCAAAGTCGCCATTTGGCATGGCACGGAGGGAAACCAGCTGACCGCCTTTTTTCATAATCGACATTTGTTTTTCAGTTTCTGCACCGCCAAGCGTGTCCAAGACATAGTCGATTTGGGAGAGGGTTTTAGTATAATCTTCTGTCTTATAGTCGATAAACTGGTCAGCCCCTAGCGCCAATACCCGCTCTGCATTTGCCCCATCACCATTGGTAATGACTGTCAAGCCCTTGGCTTTAGCAAGGGGAATAGCCATACCGCCGACACCGCCTGTCCCGCCTGAGATGAAGATGGTCTTGCCAGCTTCTGCACCAATGAGGTTAAGAGCCTGCATAATGGTCAGGGCCGTCAGGGGAACGGCCGCTGCTTCCACATCTGTCAGATAGGCAGGAACTTTGGCAAGGGCTGTAGCCTCAACTGCTACATACTCGGCAAAGGCACCGATATTGACGAGGGGAAGACGACCAAAGACACGGTCACCAACTGCAAAATTAGTCACACTTGAGCCGACCTCCTCAACCAAGCCAACGACCTCATTGCCCGCTGTTTGTGGCAATTTGTAAGGGACAATCATCTTAACATCTCCACGAGAAATCATGTTATCTAGAGGATTGACACCTGCCGCGGTCACTTTGACAAGGACTTGATTGGGTTTGATTTGAGGTTTAGCAATGTCAGTTAGGTTAAGTACGATATTGTTTTTGTTATAAGATGTGTGTTGTGCTGCTTTCATGGTTTACTCCTTTTATTTGAAGACTTGTATCTGATACAAGTCAATAATTATTCTTAGAAAATCTGACACTTGGTCAGATGCGTTTTTGATTGGCTGATTGGTAGAGATTGGTAATGACATTATCCAAGGTTTCTTGCCCTAGTTCTTTTTCAAGTTGTTCTTCAACTTTTGAAAAAATAGGGGACATGGCATTTTCAATGTGCTGACCAACTGGACAGGCCTGATTGGCATTTTGGTGAATTTGAAAGAGATTGATATGTTCTACTTCCTGTGTCGCAAAATAGATTTCCAAAAGCGTCATCTCTTTTGGCGACTTGCTTAACTGGTATCCTGATCGCCCCTGCTGCGAAGTGATGAGCCCTGCATTTTTTAAGAGTGCAATCACCTTACGAATGTAGCTGGCATTGGTGCCGACACTATCTGCTAAGGCTTGTGAGCTGAGGACTTCCTTGCTCTCACTAATCATAGTAAGAATGTGAAGGGCAACAGAAAATTTTGTATCCATCATAAGATTCTCCTCTCTGTTCATGTATCAACTACAAGAACAAGTTTATCAGATAATATTGAATTTGGCAACTATTATGCTTAAACATATTAAACTCGTGCTCACAAAAAAAACCAAACTAATACTTTAAAGATAGTACTGTTTGGTTCAAAATTGAACACAAGTATATTTTGATGTTATTTTGTTTTGATATTTATTTTTTATTAATGAAATTAATCGTCCAACTTCCAACACCTGGAAGGACAATTGAACCGGCAAGCATTGGTAGGATGGTTTGCCCCCAAATAACGGGTCCGTACTGTCCACCTAGAAGATAGTTAGCAGCAATAGCTCCTAAAACACCTAGGAGAGGATTAACAATCCAGTGTGCCAAGGTTACCTTATCGCTGAGTTTTGAAGCAGCAAAGGTAATAGCAGATGACATGATAAGACCGAAAAGACCAGATAAAACAATAGATAACATGAGATAAACTCGCTTTCTTTATTTGATATGTATAGTATAATTCTTTAAATAATAGATTAGAACGACAAGATGATGCAAAAGTGTCGGATATAGTATTTATAAAAGGAAATTATTGATTGTTTTTAATATTTAGTAAGGCTTGTTTTGATTTTTCTAGGTTTAGATTAGTTAGGTATGGAACTGCCTGATCTAATTGAGCATCAGAAAAGTGCCACCATTCTAGCTCGTTTAGAAATGTAATCGTGTCGGAAGGAAATCGATAGCGAATGATATGCACAGGATTTCCTGCCACAATCGCATAGTCTGGAACATCTTTCGAAACAACAGCATTACTACCAATAACTGCACCATTTCCGATAGTCACTCCAGGTAAAATCGTTGCATTTCGACCAATCCAAACATCATGGCCCACTATAGTATCTCCTTTTTCTGGTAAATCCTTCACAGTCATACTGGTTTTATCAGCCCATTCGTTTTTAACTAACATAAATGGATAGGTTGAAAAGGATGTCATAGAGTGATTTGCTGAAGGCATAATAAATTCTACTCCGTTTGCAATACTAGTAAAATTACCAATGATTAAATTTGATCGCCCTTCTTTGTTATATAGAACATAGTCACGTTCAAAGTCCTCATGAATATTCTCCTTAGCAAAGTAGGTATATTTTCCAACAAAAATATTTTTGCTCTGTATGGTATCTTTTAGATAAAAGTTTTGTGATTTTGTCATTGTGAGCTCCTTTCGATTATGATAGCTATTATACGCTAGTGTAACACCTGGCAACACGACAAGTTTTGAAAAAAGTGTTGGATTTTGTTATAATTAATCAAAATTTGGAGTGAACTATGGAAAATAAAGCACCATTAAGATTGCAACAAGCCCTAATTAAATTATTAGACCAACAAGAACTTGATCAAATTTCAGTAAGCAAGATTTGTAAAGAAGCTAGCGTTCATCGTTCAACATTTTATTCCTACTATAATCATCAATATGAACTTTTAGAAGATGCTTTACAAGGAATTTCTAGACTTTCGATGAGGAATTTGAGTTAGAGCAAACGAAACTACAACAAACTTCAGATATAGATAGTATTTTGGATACTTATTATTTAAAGCCATATCTCCTCTTTATCAAAAAACATAGAAAGTTATATCGTATCTATCTAGGAAGGTCTCGGGATTTTAAAAAAGAAGAAACGTTTTCATACCACATGGAAAAGACATTTTCAAAAAGACTTAAATTCAAAGGCATAAAAGATTCTAGGCAAATAGAATTAACTGCGCGCTTTTACGTAGCCGGTCTACGAGCAATAATAAATGATTGGGTGCTAAGTGATTGTTTAGACGATGTCGATGACATTATTCGCATCATTCATGAAATTGTATTTTAGGAGCATCATTTTGGAAAAAATTGATAAACAGTTACAGTTCGTTAAAGATTATTGGCAGTACTTTTTACTAGCCAATGTTTGTATGCTCATCTCTGGCGCTTTAGTTATCACTAAAATCCTTCCAGATAGAAGTCTATTTAACATTCTTGCTAGTGTTTTATCAGGCATAGTTGCTGTTATTGACGTACTTCTACTAGTACAAGTTGTTCGAAGACTAGTTAATAGTGTATCTCTTATTCAAAATACATATTTGACCAGCCGTGTCTCACTTTTAATTGGGACATTCTATAATTCTGTCTATGTATTATTATCCCTGATTTCGGGGTACCTTCATCATTCAGTTTGGTATTTGATATTTGCTTTTTATCATTTAACTTTTGCCTGTGTCAAATTTTTAATTGGAAAACGCTTCCGTAAAGAAGTCGAGGAAGAAGATTGGAATAACTATAATTCATTATTTGCACTATTCTTTCTCCAAACTATGATGTTAAAACAGTTTGGACAAGCAGATAGCCATGAAAGTAAACTATTTTTGACCTACGCTCTTGGACTAAGTGTGCTCACTATCTTAATTGGGCAAGGGGTGTTTATGATACAAAAAGCTAAAAAACAACTCAAAAACTTAAAATAAGTTTATGAGTTGTTTTATATTTTATTTCCTCAGCTTTTCCCCACATATTTTCCCCACATAGATTTTTATTTTTGCAGCTATGAACTCAATTCAAATAGATTTCGTATTTTCTTTCTTGTCAATGCAATTATGTCGCCCAGATATCATCTTTATTAGTGTTTCCAAATTGATTACTAGGTTTTCATATTTTTCAATTTTGCTGTCCATCTGATTTTGAAAAAGAGCAATTTCGAATTCAATAAGTCCAATCGTTACATCCTGCGATAAATTCATCTTGGAACATTCATACTTAGCTAATCGCTTGGTATCCAGATTATCACTTCGTAAGTTTACAATAACTTCTGCCATCTTGTTTAAGGTGGCAGTTTTTTCTTGTAGATTTGTCAAATCTATATCTAGCCGTGCGATTTCTTCAACCAATTCATCTTTTAATTCAAGAAAGGATTTGTTTTGAGTGTTCAGTGTCATTAACAAATTGATTTCTTCTATTTTTTGTTGAAGATCGACCAGACTTATTCGTTTCTTATATGGTAGAGACCTATTATCATATGTCAGTTGGCGAATCAAGTCTCTTCCTTTCATAAAACGATTCTTTTCTGAGTCCTCTTTATGATAAATGAAATAAGAAGATGTTTCTCTAATAAACACCTGATACTGTTTCTTATTTTCTTGTTCTATGATATTTAGTTGATGATTTGGAATGAAGATTAGTCCTTCTTGTCCAATCCCCATCCAAACTTTAATGAAAAGCCCATCTGAAACCATCTTTTCAACTTGCTCTTCAGCAATCTCAACTTCAAACTCATGTACAGCATCTCTCTTAGTCTTGTACGTTTCATAAGCTTCGGTTATTTCTTCTACGGTCAATATGTCTGAATGCTGTTGTGTCTCAAATTTTTCAAATTCCGTTTTTACCTCACTATTATGAAGTACTTCAACCAAATCATGTTCTTTGAAGTAGCTCTCAAAATACATAGTGTCATAAAGATTTTTCTTACTTAATGACTTACTTGGTATGGAAATGCAGCTTTCTCCATCAGAAAGCACAAAATCTATCGTTTTTATCTTGCTCTTTAATTCCATTCCCAGTAACCGAGCTTTCTCAACTAAATCATCAAGTGAGTTGGATCGTGGCAACAAAAATTCTAAAATCTGTTCAATCCTTCTCTTAGCAAAGTAATGTTGAAAATATTCTTTTGAATAGGGTTCTCTCTTATTCAGCTTATCTCCTCGGATAACTTGCTTCATATCTCTATCTGTCATGAAAAATCGACTATGTTTCCTTGAGAAATCTATTTTGACATTTAGTTGCACAGCTTTTTGCATAAAATTATTGAAATCAATTGAGTTTTCCATTAGAAAATATAATCTCTGATTCAATTCGTATTTGTGATTAGAACGGCGATAGACTTCGTAATCCCTATGAGAAAAACGTTTGGGTGGAATGATTTTGGCACCAGCTACTTTAGAAATTCTATCCGAAATCATTTGTAAATTTCTTTCAAGAGCGTAGTCCCACTTCAACTTTTTTTGAGATTGGCAGTCGATTGAGTTGATAATAATGTGATTATGACAATGATCCTGATCAACATGAGTAGCAACAATGAATTTATATTGACCACCTGTTAACTCTTTTATCGTTTCATAACCGATACGGTTGATTTCCTCTGGGCTCAATTTATCCTCAGGTGAAAAAGACTGAATAACGTGATGAGCACGTATTTTCTGTTGCTTTTTCTCTTGTCTATCAAACCGTGAATCATAGAGTTGGTCATTTGAAAGGAAATTATTTTGATACATCTTTACCAGTTCCATATAGTCAGGGAAGTCAAGATAATTACTCATCCCAAAATCTGAAATCAACGATAAATCCCTGGTCTTCTTAGGTTCAAGAATATACTTAATTAATTGACGTCGGTATTTTTTCCCATGAACAGCATAATGTTTAGTGATAACCATAGAATTCTCTCAATCGTTGACACTTGATGTCAAAATCTTGTTGCAACTGTTTTTCTAACTCAGCTAATCCGAGCTGCAATTCTTTTACTTGTTGAAGACTTAATAAGTGGCTTTGATTTACCGCACGTGCAATTTGGTTTATATTATTTCCAATCCTACGAATTTCAAAAATCAGGTCTTGAAATCCACTTGTATCTATTGTAATAAAATTCATACCAGGATTGAGTAAGGTTTTTCTGGCATAATGCGAAAAGCTTGGACACTGGCTATGAGCAAGATTTTTGTTAAGGATAATTAATTCTTGATCACTCAAATATACCTTTTTCAAATTGGTCCGATAACGATTTTCCATAAAAACTTACCTCAGGTACTTGTCTTTAAATGAATGACTTAATGGAATAGTTATCTCAATCTCCTTCATCAAGTCTTTGACACAAGTCAAAATGATTTCAAGATGTTCCATTGTAACGGATTGAGACAACTTTGCCAGAACAAGTATTTCATATACATCTCGGTAAATCTGTTCTACTTTTTGGTGCTGTAAATATTTTATCCATACTTCAAGCTGCTGGGATGATTGGTGATTTATTTCCAATAATTTACCTCTAACAAAAGGGGAGAATTGCTCATATCCCCCTTGTGCCATCATTTTTTGTATCTGTTGATACTCTTCTATTGAGAAATTGACTTCCTTACGTATCTCTCTAACTAAATTTCCCATCCTGTATTCTCCTCATTCTTTAATATCGGTATATCTCCGCCCTCGTATTAGACACGGCACTGCATAATATCTTCCTTTCAGGTCTTTGCGAGCTCAGATATTGTGTCCACAATATCCCAAAAATCATATCGCCAGCCAACCAAAACATTCCAGTTTTGACAGCCAACGATAAGATAACTTGGTGCCTCCGCCCCCAAACCCCTAGTGAAAAATCAAGGATTGATTTTCTTAAGGATGATATAAGAATAATAAGGATGATTTGGAAAAGGTATCACAGAATTGAAAATGGGAGTAAGAAAAAGAGAGCCTGGGCTCTTAATTTCTATATATATGATAATGATTCCAATACTTCATTAATAATAAATAGAACAAGTCACTGTCTATCAATCGCTAACCTTCATCATCCAATAATAAGATATTTTTTATATTTTTTAGTCCTACATTTGAAATTTCAGAATCTGAAAATAGTTCAAATTTATATTTTATAAACATAGCACTACCATCATTATGTGTGGACATAATAATTTGATAGTCTGATAAGGAATGTCTTATTAAATCAATTAAAGCATATACATTCATAGAATCCATATCTTGAATCGGATCATCAATTGATAAAAATTTGAACTCTTTTGAAATCTTAAATGTTGTATTTAGTGCCAAAGTGAAAGCAAACGAAATAACAGCTATTTGTCCAGAACTCAATTGATACATCACATCTTGCTCACTATTACTATTTGCTATAAACCTGATATTAGAATTATTTTGAGTTGTTAGTAGAACTCCCATTCCTTGTTGGTAATTTTGTAAAATCTTAGCGGTATACATGTAAAAAGGAAGCTTTAACTTTTGAATCATCTGCTCTTGGTAGGATTGTATATTATTATTTAATTCTCTGACACGCTGCTGAAGATAAGTAATTGTGCGTTCGATTATTTGAAGGCGTTTCTCAATTTTGTTAAACATCGTCAAACTTTGTAATTCAAACTGATTAATAATATACTCCCTTTTTTGACCGATCCTTTCTATAGTACAATTCTCAAAAGTTTTTTCATCAGATGCAAAGTATTTATCAAATAGATTTTGTGAATCTAAACTTTTAGAATAATCAAATACTATTTGTGATCTAAGCTCATCCAAAAATGTTGAAAGCTTCTCACCATTCTCTTCAAATTTATGCAAGTTAATTGGTACGGCTTCAAACGAAATTTGAAATTCCTTTATAGATTCTCTCTCTAAAACTGAATATTTTTCTAAAAGTGTTTCAAAATCTACACTCTTATTTACAACTCTAAGGAAAGTACCATATACTTCATTTGGAATCAATAGTTTTTCTTGCAATGAACTTATTAATTCTTTTTTCAAAATCTCAAACTTTTGTAGCGAAGCACTCTTATCAACTAACAAAGGCGTAATCTCTGAGTTCATGACAACTAAGTTGCTAAAAGACTCAGGAAAATCATAATTACTTATGGATCGTATCACCGCCAAAAAATCATCAGGAAGAACAAAGAGTTTCTCTTGCTCAATTTTAATCTGATTTTGCAACTCTATTTTTAATTTGTTTAATTCTTCAACCAAATTTGAAACTTCTATTTCAAAATTAGTCAAATTATTACGTAGTTGATTCGTTGTTTCTTCATAAGCAAGCAGTAAATTCTTGCTTTCAATCCAATCATAACCACAAAATACACATTCTGAATGCTTATTATCACTATGTTCTTTTAGACGATTTCTTATCTCGAGTAACTTGTTAATCGAATCTGTGCCATCATCCAACTGCTCCTTTTTAATCTTGTAATTTGTTAACTTGGAATCAAATGTTTCAAACCATACTTGGCCAAATTCCCAACCTACAAAGTCACTTAAAGAATTCTTAATTGACTCTATATTAAGTTTATCAATTTCGACATCAAGCAGACTCTCTAAAATTTTTCCACATTTAAATATTCTACTATCATTTTCCAACGTTTCCAGTTGTTCAATATAGTTTTTAAGTAAAAAATAGGAATAATTTTTATCATTTGAAATTAAAGTATGATTTTGTTTAATATACTCTATATTCTCCTGATTTTCAATAATTTCTCTAAATATTAAATAACTAATAAAATCTTTATCATCCAACACCTCTCGCTTAAACTGCTCACTTTGTTTTCTAAGGAAGTAATCCTTTGGAGAAAATGAATTTCGAAATACTTGTAATTTATCAATTTCTGATAGATATATATTTAAACTTTCATTTGACAATTCATCATCAAAATCAATTGATTCATTATTAAAATCAAAATCAGTATCTGCTCTAAGAGATAGCTTAGTATATGGAGTTTTGTTCTTAATTGGTAGATTTTTTAACTTATTTTTTTTATTCTCCAGATAGTTTTTACTAGACAATAGCGTTCTTCTAAGTTCATCCAATCGGCTCTTTCTGTCAGCATAATTGCCAATATTTAATAAAAAGTTCAATTGTTCCTTTCTATCTTTCTCCTTTTGTTTCAAATAATAAGCTGTTTCATCTTGTTGAATATAATGAAACAAATCAAAAGTATCACCTAAGCTATAATCTTCTGATTCGTATCCTAAAAATTGACTAATGACCTTTTGTATATCTCTTTCACTCAAACCATCCAAGTCTTCAAGGGGTTCAGGTTCAAACCGAACTGTTCTTTTAAATTTTGAAAATGAAAACTTTGGTACATTACTTCCCTCAGCATTCATACTACTCTTATAAAGACTAGATACTATCAAAGTACTACCTTCATCATTTGTCAACGTTAGCTCAATGAATGTATCTTCCTCAGGATTATTTTGAAAATAAGGAGTACTAAAACTACTTCTACCATCGCTATAATCAGACTCTTCAATTCGACGGATTTTCCCAGTTAATGATAACTCTATTGCATCAAAAATTGTAGTTTTTCCAAATCCATTTGGTCCAACAAACAAAGTTACATTCTCTTGAAAATCAATAATTCTAGTTTCTTTTATGTTTTTAAAGTTTTTTATTAAAATTTTTTTGATTTTCATTGTAATAATTCTCCTATTTGAAGTAAATCAGAAATATTTTTATCATCGGTAGAAATATCTTTTAGTGATTCTGACAATTTCTCATCAGTGACCTCAATATAAAATTCCAATAATCTATTATCTAATTCATCCTTACTGTCCTGATACTGATTTTCTATACTTTGATAAATATCATTTCTTTTAGGGAGTGTGAAAAATGGTAGTTTTACTCCAATTTCCATCGCCATAAAATACGACTCGCTAAAAAACATATCCTCCTCAAAAGCATCAATATTAGATTCCAAGTAACTATAGACTGCTTCATTAGTAGTTTTGTCTCGTAAATCCGATAACCCATTTTGAGTGTATAATAAAACGAACTTTCTAAAATAGTAATAGTCCTCTTCTATCAATAATATTGATCTTTGGATTTTTTCATCTTCAAATGCTTCTTTTAAATTATCAACTTCTACCAAAATAAACAGAGAGGTATTTTTCTTAATATTCTCGTGTTCTGATTTCACAGACAGTCTTTCAAACTCTTTTATTACTTGTGAAGTCTTATCATCATCAAAAAAATTATGTAGCTCATTAGGACTATATTCACTAACTATAAAATACTCTGAGTATTGCGAGTTCGTATAGAAATCAAAATCTGTATCCAACTGATTAAAATGGTTATTTTGTAAAAATTTTATAACAATGTCTCTCATATTAGTCCTCCGGCATACTCAAATTCTTTTCTTTTGCTTTCTTAATGCTAATAAATTCCATATTTGGTTTAAAAATGTTATGTTGTACCCCAGTATTCCATTCTTCACGATATCTATTACCTGGCACGCCATCAAATTCATCAATTCTATTCCCAATATGCAACTCGTCTATATCTCTATTAATAAGGAAATCATGATTAAAAGTAGCTTTTAAAAATTCTGAGTTGCCAATTATTTCTTGAATAATTTTTGCAATTCTCCCAGGTCTATCCTGTGTACTAATCAAAGAAGTTCTATAACTCTTCTCATTATCATCTAAATAACTGTAAGCTTTAAACGAAAATCCCTTAATTTTCTCCAGTAATACATAAAATATATCCTCCATTGGGGCATTACGAAACAATTCTAAAAAATTTTCATCTGAATTTTCGTGTGGTAACATCATTCTCACAAATTCATAAAACTCATCTTTAGTCAATGACAGTAATTGATTATTTATTTCATCCATAAGTTTAATATCTTCCTCTTCAATGTCACTTACATAATCACGACGATATTTTTCCCACCTATAGGTCAAATTATTTTTCATTTCATATACTTCATCTTTAGGAGTTTCCTTTTCAATAATGGAAAGTATTTCTCCAAAGGATATTTCTGGAAAACCAGATTTACTGTGTGCTTGTCCAATGCTATGATCCAATAACGAACCTACATATTTCAGGTATACTTGATTAAAATGCAAAGGATTATCTTTTAAAAGGTTACTCCTCAGTCCTAAAATCCCTTCTATTTCAGCTATACAATAATCTCTAATTGTATCATTATTATCATCCTGAGAAAGTGGACAATAAAACAGATTTTCAACCTGATTATACTCATAAAGGTTGATACAAGAAACATTATCTGTGTATTTTGTTCTCCCAGAATATTTTTTCAAATAATCGCCCTTTAATAGATTAAAATCCGGCACATCTACAATCACATGTAAAAATCTGCTATCAGAAGGCACCATCACTCGTACTACATTTCCTTTGCCATCAAATTCATGAATCTGAAATCCCTTTTGATCTATTTTTTCCTTTCCATCTTCAAACTTCCTTGTTTGTATATTAAAAAGGTCCGAGTAATCCTCTCTCTCATTACCATTGATATAGGCTTTTACTTGATGCCTCGATAATACTTGCTCTTCATTACCAACAATATCAAAGTCCTCAGCATTTTCATATCTAATGGTATACCCTTCAAAATTCTCTATTCCGTTTTCAATACACTGTCGTAACTGCCTTAATGCTACTAAAAAGCCAACTTTTCCTTGATGAATATAGCCACTCCAACTTGGTGCTGCATTCCTATTTTGGTCAACCCTCGAACTCGCCAACTTAATCACCTCTATTATTTTCTTTGTAGAACTCCTTCAATCGTTCTTTCCCCACCTTCATCATCTCCTCCTCTACCTTGCTCCATTTTCCGAAGAGGCAGTCTTGTAATACTTCTGCTGCGGAACCTTCATCTGTTTCAGAATCATAAATGCAAGTCCTGTCTCTTTGATAAATCTGAATACAATCAAAGAGTTTCTCACTTTCTAACTCCCTTAGGTTATCCACCAAGTTCTCTACAATCCCATCATGGTGTTCTTTTGGTGTTGCTCTGGCCTGAGTCGGATCTATGGCATAAAGTTCCTCGTAACGAATCAAGGTACTGAGATAGGACAATTCTGGTTTGGTACCAATCACTGCTAAAGAAACTTGGTATCCTTTCGAAGCTAATAATTGAGCAGTCTGACGAGGAACTTGAGTAGTTCGCAAGGTTCCCTCAATTAGCAAATGGTAGCCTTGTGTGCTGAGTTCATCAACCAACTGTTCTACCATTTTTCCTGCAAATCCCTTGGTATAGTCCACGCTGTCCTTGCCATACTTTTCTTGCAGTGCTAAGTAATTGGGATGCTGAGAACGGTAGCTGTCACCATCGATGATAATGATATTACCTTGAAATTCCTTTTGCTTGATACGATGTATCGTTGTCTTACCTGCTCCGCTTTGTCCACCAAGCAAGATAGCTTTCGGTTTATCTGGAATCGTCTTTCCTCGGGTTAAGGCCCGAATGGTTCGTTGCAAGGCCTTCTGAAACTCAGCCTCACTAAATTCTTCCAACCTCATTAAGCCACCACCCGATGATGCACCATATCTAACATCCGCTCAATACCATCTAAATAGCCATTGTAACGCTCGATTTCATCGAAGGTATCGACAAGGTAAATCTTTGTATTAATCAATTCGGCTAAGTCATCACTCATGAGAATCCAAGGATTGGTTTCATCATCAAAAGCAATATCCTGACTATCCTGGTATCTATAAAGCTGTGATAAAATGGCTGCGCCACGTTCTTTTATCACTTCTACTTTTAAGGTTAGTTGGTAATCTTCAACAGGTGTTAGCATCTTATCCTCCCCTACAATATCAACATAAGAGACGTTAAATTTCTGACAAATACGATCGATGAGTTCTGTTGAAACGGTGCTGGTTCCATTTTCGTAGCGACTCAGGCTATTGCGTGAAATCCCGACCATTTTCGCAAATTCTGGTTGTGTTAAATCGTGTGTTCGGCGTAGTGATTTAATATTGTCTCCAATCATAGATAAAGACCTCCTCATATTTGCTTACATTATACCATAAAAAATGGATAACGCACCAAATATGGTGCATTATCCGTTTTTAGGTTTCTTAGATTGCTTAAACTGCTCTATTCGCTTCTCCAACTGCTCAGTGTTCAGTTTATTTTTCGCTTCTTGAATCGACTTATCAAGACTTTGTTCCGCATCGGTTATAACGGTTTGAGATATTTCAACTCTCCTATCAGGCTTGAAACTTGTATCAAAAACCACACCTAGGAGTTGCTCTACTTTAGTTAATTCACTATCTGACATCTCTGATAGTCGATGAATCAGTCGTTTAAATCGGTCTTGATTCTGTGTTTTCTTTTGAAAAAATTTCATTATCTTCTCCTTACATTGTAAAAAGGTAGCCCGCATAGGACTACCTGACTTATAAATCATCAATGGCTACTGAAATAGCCTGTAACTTTTTATTTTGGATTTTCTTTTCATCAATCAATTGATGAAGTTCTTCAATTTGTTTTTGACAGGCGGAAATATCCTTGTTGTTTTGTGCAATGGTGTCTGCTAAGTGTTGTTTGTAGTCACTTGTAATATTTACCTTCTTCGGCTGACTTTGTTTAACTTTTGATTCAGGCGTTTGGTCATCTTTAGATTTTGACTCCTTTTGTTGCTGTTCAAAAGCAGCCACATAATCTACTTCTTCAATTAGTTTTTCATCCTGTTTATGGAAAAGTGCTGCGATTTTAGCTCGTTCTTCACTAGATGATGTTGTTTTCACATCATCTAGTGGCTGATCAAAATTCCATGTTTTACTCATTCTGTATCCTCATTTCTGTAATCTGGGTGTAGTGTAGTTTCTTTACCAAAGGCTTGCTCTAGTGCCTCATGAAATGACAACTGACTAGATTGTTGCCGTTTGATAAAGGTACTATACATAGCAGTTTGTAGTTGGTCACGATAGTGTTCCAATTTCTCCGTCTCACGTGAGACCTTTTCTTCTTGCCTAGCTACTTTTTCAGCTAGACGTTCAATCACACTCATAGGGTGTCCTCCTTGTCACATTCTAGAATATGATAGCGGGCTTGATTTTGTTATCACAATTCCAAAGTGTGCTCTCGTTTTGGTGGAGGATGATTATTAATGGCTTGTATCTGGGCTAACTGGATAAAATCACTTAAGGATAGTTCACTCTGCTGTTTCACAATATCATTCCAATCTGACTTTGTTTCAAGTCCTTGCAATGGTGGTAAATCTTTAGAAATCGGAAGTCCTTTATCTGACAGTTTCTGACAAAATTCTCTTCCTGCTTCATCGTTATCGACAGCCAATGTTATGACATTTGAATGAGTTTGAAAAAAGGTTGTCGTCTCTTGTATTGCCTGAAGATAATGGCTAAGTCTGCTTGATTTTACTGTATCTAAAAATGCCAATTTCCCCTATTCTTCTGCAGCTAGACGCAAGGTCTGATAAGCAATCACTGAAAGTTTTAAGCCTTCCATTGAAATCAGGCGAACATTGGATAATTGCTTTTGGTGAAGTTGATAATAACTCATCATATCGATAATTGATTCACAAAAAATGAGTCGCTTGGGTTTACCAATATCAAAACTAATACCAACATGGCCATGAGAGCCTTTCATGATTTTCTTCAAATAACCACGTTTGTGTCTTTCTTCATTTTTGACGAGACCTTGAAGGCTTGCTGCCTGTAGAGTCCCATTATGGTCAAAGCTTTTAAACACTAATACTGGCTCCGATTGATAAGTAGCTTGAGCAAGCAATCCTTGTCTGCCAAAGATATTGATAGTCTGATCACTTAGGCCACATACGTCATTCAAGTAAGTACGTGCTTGCTGAAAGGGTTCTTCACGCAAATAATATTGAAACGGTTGATACGTTTCTTCTATCACCTTAGCTTGTTCAAAATCCCCAGTTTCAAGATAGGATACAGCCTCTTTGAAAGTAACACCTGAAACTAATTGAACAAAGTCAATCACATCCCCTTGTATATCTCTTGAAAACCATTTGAAAGTATTGGTATCCGCAAAAATTCGAAAGGAATCATGGTCTGGGTGTTCATAAATGTGTCCTGATAAACGTCTGAAGGAATAACCCAGACTTTCAGCCACATCTAAAATGGCCTTTTGTTTTACTGATTTAACTCGTGTCATCTTGTCTCCCTATCAAAAAAAAGCAGAAGACTGTCTCCTGCTAGTTGTTCTCACTTGTTGTTCCTTGGATCGTTGGTATGCTGGAATTAGCACCATCTGTAGTTTCTTTCATGTCCTCAAGTTTTCCATTCCAAATGGTCAACTGATTAACCAGGAGCTTATCGGAAACCTTAGAGTAGGATAACATAACCGTCTTGGTTTCTGTCTGAGTGGCTCGCTGTTGTTGCTCACTCAAATCAGAAACATAGGTCACTTGATAGGAAACTTCCGCAAGTGCAACATTGCTTTCTGTATTGACATAGATACTGGATGATTCAAATCGGTAGTCAAGCATATAATCTTTATAAACTTGGATGATCGCTTTATTCTGATTTGCTTCCTCTTCTGAAAATGCCGAGTCCGTCATATAGGGTTTGATACGAGTGTTATTTTCACCCAGCTGAACCTTGGTGAAATATTGAGTGAGAAATTCATTGACAAGCTCATCTGATAAAACAGTTGCTTTTTCTTCCTGCTTTTCCTTTGTCACAAGTTTTTTGGCTTCTGCTCGTATTTGGTTCTCTGTTTGTTTTGAAACGGATTGTGAGCCAATCGTGTAGCCAATCATGACCATAAAACTGACTGCGATTAAACCTCCTATTCCAATCAGAAATCGAGCTTTCACTTTATTTAACATGGCTTACTCCTTTATTAGTGATAGCCACATCATAACAAGATTATCTTGGAAAATTTATCACAAGAAAAAGGACTACCTATCGGTAATCCTCCGTGTTAGACTATTCTATTTCTCCACCACTTTATAATAAAGCTTAAAACGAGAAATAGATTCAAAACAATAAAAAATCCTGTAAAACTCCAAACTCCATTAGTTGCGAAATCTTCTGTATAAAGGTATCTCTCAGTAAAGAAGAGGTAAATTCCATAGATTTCAATAAAGACTAATCCACTGATGAGTCCAATAAGAAACAAAGCACCTGAAACTTTCACAATCCGATAAAGGACAAGCAACATCAGTCCTATTGCTGCGATAATCAAAAGGCTTTGTAGAATTTGTTCCAACATCTTACACCTCTTTCTAGGATAACTGCTTACGGTAATAGCTAGCCTGTTCCTTGTCTAAATCATCAAGTTGGGAAACCAAATTAAGGTATTCCGCCTTCGTCACCTCATCTAAGTTTGGAAAATCATTCTCACGGCTTGTGATGATGAGTTCCAGCTGTCCAGTGATTTCACGCTTTGAAAAGCTATAATCAAGAGTTTCATCTTCATACAGTTCCTTTACGGTTTGGTAGTTTGCCCTATCTTCTGAACTCGTAAAGCCTTGTGACAACCATTCTTCTAGTTGATAACGCATTTCTTCTACTGTTTGGCCCATGGTTCGTTCTCCTTTTGTGATTTCTTGACTTCATTTTACCGCGTTCAAAAATATTTGTCAGCCTTTTTCTTATATCTCAAGTGCTATTTGTTGTTCTTGTTGAAGTTGACTGCCTTCATTAAACTTGGCCAAAGCTTCATCTATCTCCTCTATCTCAGCTTCTTTTTCGACCAAGGGAGCTAAAACATCATACTTAGCCTTTACAAGTTGATAATCTTCTTCCTTGGGGAAGACTTTTTCAACTTCTACTTTGGCTACTTGTAGCTTATCTTTTAAATCCTTTACCAGCCCTTGCGTCTTTTCTTGGTCATCCTTGATATGGTCAATGGCATTACTAATGCGTTGAATAGTTCCCACGTCTGATTTCAAATCAAGGGCGACAGTATACTGGTTATCACCTACAATCATTAAAGAGATGGTTTCTGGTAAGGGCTCACTAGGACCTCGTGTAGTCATTTTTAAATCAAATCCTCTAAAGCTGGCAAGTGTTTTGACTTCCTTGGTCTCTGAGCGGTTATAGGTAATGAGTTTTCGTAGGTAGTCCCCTGCTTCTGCACGATTATCCATTGCTTGATTGTCAAATCGCATGACAAAATCTAGCGACTTTGTTGCCAAAGATTGGGCAATATCTTTATCATATTGACTTAACCGTTTTTCCATAATAGGGAGGTGCTTCTCGCTATAGGAAATGGTATGGCGATACTCGTCTTTTGAGCGATTAAAAGCTCGTTTTTGATTTTCTAAAACTGTCAGTTCATTTTCCAATTCCATTTTGAGTTTGAGATAGGGGTTACCTGTCGCTAGAGCTTTAAAGTCTGAAGCCGTCATGGTTTGTTCATCAATATCCTCAGCTGATCTCACAGGATCTTTTGAGGTCATAATCTGGGTGATATACTTGAGCTTATTCTCCTGTGTCTGCCAGAGGTAATTGTCAAAGCTCCCTTTAGTAATATAGTGATAAATATCTACCTCCTGGTGCATGTTTCCCTGACGAATCAATCTACCATTTCGCTGGACAATATCAGAAGGACGCCAGGGAACATCTAAGTGGTGGACAGCTTTCATGCGTGATTGTACGTTTAGACCTGTTCCACCTTTTTCAGTCGAAGCCATGAGAATCCGTACTTCTCCACTATTGACTTTTCGTGATAGGGAATTTTTCTTCTCATCGGTATTGGCGTCATGGACAAAGGCAATTTGTTCCTTTGGAATACCTCGATCGACTAGCAAGTCCTTAAGTTCATTGTAGACATCAAACCCTTCTTCCTTACTTTTAGGTGTTCCAATATCAGAGAAAATCATCTGAGTAGCTTTGTTTTCAGCTCCTTCACTGTAAATCCGCTCGACATTATCGACTACTTGAAGGATTTTCTGATTATCCGATAAGGAATAAGCAGGGTCAATCAACCGCATATCAATAGCTAGTTTTCTGGCTTCGCCTGTGATTTTAAGCATGTTATCTCTACTTGGATCAACACTACCTGACTTGATAGCGTCTGAACGCTTTACCAATTCTTCTAAATAGTATTTCTGAGCTTGCGTTAACTCGCTTTCCACCGCAATAATCTTAGCTTCAGGTACAGGTAAGTCAAGCATATCTGAAGTCTGAATATCGGCTGTTTCCTTGTAAATTCGCATAAGTTCAGGCAAATTGACAAATTTCTTGAACCGTTTCTTAGGTTGGTACTTATCACCTGTCGGAGCTAGTTCCATGGAGTTTTCAATATTCCCAAAAGCACCAACCCATGAATCAAAATTGGATACCTGGTATCGTTCCAAGACATCGGGTTGAATGTAATTCATCATGGTGAAAAGTTCACTAATGGAGTTTGAGACTGGCGTTCCTGTCGCGAAAACAACATTTCTATCTCCATGCTCTGCCTGAACTTGTCTCACCTTCATCTCCATATCCACGTTCTTTTTTGAAGTGGTATTCGTGATTCCAGCTACATTCCCAAGTCCAGTGATTGGACGGATATTCTTAAAGTGATGAGCCTCATCCACAAAAAGAAAATCAATGCCAAGGTTTTCAAATTCAATAAAGGTATCTCGTTCCAGTTTTTGGAGTTCTTCCAACTGGTGTTCTAGTCCCTTAATCGAACGCTCTGCTTCTTTCACTGTATAATCACTGTCACTTCCTAGCTTGATTTCTCTGAGTTGCTCGAGTTTGTCATTGATATAGGTGACCTGTTTTTCACGACTCATCGGTATCTTCTCAAATTGTGAATCCCCAATGACAATGGCATCATAATCTCCTGTGATAATACGTGATACAAACTGTTTGCGTTTGGCCTTGGCAAAATCTTTCTTGGTGGTCACATAGACTTTTTTGGTTGGAAAAAATTTCATGATTTCTTGACCAAACTGAGCAGTCAAACTAGAAGGAACCACATAGAGAGGCTTATGCACCATTCCTAATTCTTTCAACTTGAAACCAGCTCCAAGCATGGTTAAGGTTTTTCCAGACCCTACCTCATGGGCTAGTAGAGCACGTTTTTCCTCGACAATTCGTTGAATGGCATTCTTTTGGTGAGGACGTAAGGAAATATTCTGGGCAAGTCCATCAATTGTTAAATGGCTACCGTCATAGGACTTCGATACTGTGCGATTGTAAAGCCTATTATAGGTGTCTTCAATCATTTGTTGGACTTCTGGATACTTTGATACAAAATCTTGAAAGAGTTCTTGTAGGTGTGTTTCCTTGGCACGCAGGACTGTTGTTTTCTCCACATCCGTCACATTCTTTTTCTTATCCCCTTCGACAACTTGTTTTGTAATCGTTGGTTGATTGGAATTCAGGAGATTTTCAAAGATTTTTCTACCACTATCATAGCGTGAACCAGAGACACCTAAACTCCTATCCGTTGCGTTGGAATAGGTGTAGGCAAACTTAGATTGGTAAGTGATAACCCCGTCAATGGGACTGACTTCAAGGAGTGTTGCTACTTCTTGGTCTGACAGTTCATAGCCTTTCCCCATAAAGGTTTCTTGGGCAAATTTTCCATAAACAGCCAGAGGAATCCAGCGTGAACCGATTCGATAATCAATGTCTGCTAAAGTAATGCGTGCTGGTTTGACAGTTTCTAGTAACCCTGCATAATGTGACCAGTTAAAGTCCTGATTGTCTTGTTTGACGAATAGGTCCACTACTTCTAACTTAGTGACGACATCACCTGATAGGAAGTCTTGGCGAGAAACATAGGTCAATTCTCCATTCAGATACTTCTCAGGATCAGGCATTATGAGGTCTCCTAACTCCTCAATCAAGGTCATTTTAGAATCAACCTGATAGATAGACATCATATAATCGAAATCAACACCACGTCCGTCAGCCAAGCTAGAATTTAAGGCATCAAGGGCAGTATGTACCTTTTTAACCTCTTTTTCGGGACGTACCAGAGCCTTTTTAAAAGCAAGGGACTTGGTGTAGATAACGGAGTTTCCACTTGGATCCAGACTTTCATCTTCCAAACTAGCAAGAAGTGAATACTTATCATCACTATCAAAAAGATTGCGGTTCACTGCACTATTCAAATACCCATAGCGTTTGACAAAGCTATCATAGGTACGATTAAGGTTGCCTAACAAGTGGTTAAAGGTCTCCTTATCGTAGTCATAATGGCGTTGAATGGCAATAACTTCTTGGTAGGCATTGCGAATATCGACCATTCCTTTGATTCGAGCCACTTCTTTCTCAGACAAAGGAGCTTCATAGAAAACTGTCTTTTTATAGTAACCCTTAAATTGTCCACGTTTAGCTGCATCATCGGTCACATAGACATCTAGAGCAGTGCTATCAGTCACTTCTAACGCATTAAAGCGATCAATCTGCTTTTGGGAATGCTTGGTGTCCCAAGCTTTGAACTTGCCTTCTTCATCTACATAGTAACTGATTTCTTCCGTCTTGGTCCCTACTCGAATACCTTTATTATCTCGATAGTAGACCGTAGAACCCTGGTAGCCAAAACTGTACTGACCTAGATTTTCCCTCATTTCAGCAGGAATGGAAGTATCAATGACTTGTTCGGTCAATACGTCTGGGGTAATGATGATTTCATTTCTATCAAACTCTCTTGGGACTTTTACATGATTCAAAGCAGTTTGGACACTTGCAATCAAGTTATCACTAGTCCCCTTAACAGAAAGTGTTCCTCCGTTAAAATTTCTGACCTCATAGGTTCCTAGCACTTGGCTATTGTATTCTCCATCAAAGTAAGGATTGAGCCAAATGCGACTATCCTTGTCATAACGAATGGAACCTGAAAAGGCTAGGTCATCTGCCACATATCCCTTGTTCAGGTGTTTCTGGAAGAATAACAAATCCGTTGTGACACTCGTTCCTGCAATGGCCTTAAAGGCAGAATCAGGCAGTCGAACCCCGCCAAGAAACTCGGTTGTCTCACGAATATCTTGTAAGATGTTTTCTGTTCGCTTATCCATTGTTCCTGTTGAAGAGATAATCGCTACTTGTCCACCATCATGGACTAAATCAAGCGACTTTTTGACAAAGTAGTCATGTATCATGTAAGGCTTATCGTACCTGTTATCCGCAATCCGAAGATTGGCAAACGGCACATTTGAAATCACTAAATCAAAGCTATTGTCGTTAAAAGCCACCGTCTCAAATCCTTTGACCTCAATATGGCTATTCGGGTGAAGGTGCTTGGCAATGGCTCCTGTAATGGTATCTAACTCCACACCATACAGCTCACTTTTATCTCTCAAATGTGTTGGCATAGCCGCAAAGAAATTCCCTGTTCCCATGGAAGGGTCTAGGATTTTTCCGCCTGTAAAACCATCTCTTTCCAACTTATCCCACATCTGACGGATAAGGGTAGGGGCCGTGTAATAAGCCGTCAGAGAGGACTGTTTCATATCTGAATATTCTTTATCTGAAACTAAGTTTTTGAGTTCTTCACGTTCCTTCGAGAACTTCGGATTATAGTCATCAAAAAAATCATTGGCAAGCCCTCCCCAGCCTACATACTTGGCCAGCAGTTCTTGTTCACTCGGACTTGCTTGACGGCGTTCTGCTTCAAGTATTTTCACCAAACGAATAGCAGCTATGTTTGTCTCAACCTTATCCCTAGCAGTTTTAAGGTAAAAATTCGTCAAATCTTCTGGGAAGTAGAAATCCGTTGCTGGAATATCTGGAATCGATTCTACAAGCACTTCTTCTGGTACATAAATGGTTGGCTTTTCACTGTCATGACTAGCTTCTTCCGATTGTTCTGGATCCAAAACTCCAATGTTCTGAACAGCTTCATTAACGGATTGACTTGTTTCCTCTTCCAGAAATGAAAAAAGATTCAACTCTTGGTCTGGTTCGTCCAACTCTACTTTTGGTTCTGGCTTTAGGATATGAAGCGCCTGACTAATTTCCTCCCATGTTCTCAAATAAAGAACTGGATTTTGTTCAATGATATCGGAGAAATCATTAACCAACTCAATTCGAATCAAACCATTTAATCGAGCATCGCTGACCGACACGACCTCAAAGTCCTGTCCCTTATAGGAAACCAATGACCCCAGAGGATAGGTGTCCAATACTGTCTGAACCAGTGGATTTTCCGCAAATTCTTCATCAACTACTTCTTTCGTCTCAGCTTTCTCTAGCTTGCTTTTCCAATCTCTAAGGGTTAAATCTGGCTGATTGCTCTTATCTTTTTCAAAATGTTCCGCACCTTCTCTGCTGAGTTCTTGGTGTAAAAAGGCGTAGGCAACTTGTCGCAGCTCTTCAATGGAAAGCTGACTGCTAAAGAAAAATTCAACCTTTTCATGATTTAATCCCATTTGGAGTAGTTCTGTCGCAAGGGCTAGTTGAGTTACCGAAGCTGTGGGATAACCACCTAATAAAGCTAGGTCCGCATTTTTCAAACGAAAACGACCTGCCGCATCCAATAAAATTCCGACTTGGTCTGGGTCAAACTGAGATAAATCAATCCCTAGCTGAGTCAATTTCTCTTGATTTTCTGCCCTAATAGCTTGTCCAATTTTTTCTAATTCCTTTTCTTCGACTGTAGTCAGTGTTCTTTTTAACTCATAGGGACTGCCATCAGCCTCTAGATAGGTAAGTAACTCTTCTCCTTCAAAGACTGGTGTCATTTCCATTTCAGTATCAAAATCACCTCGTCTAAGATTCGGAAGTTTTGAACGTTCATTTCGAATTTGGTCAAAATATGTTAGTATCTCAAATTTACGTCGCAATGATAACTCTTCATAGGCAGGCAGATGACTGGTTTTTCCTGTTTGAACATCCAGTTGAGACAAATCTACATCCAAACTAGCAATAATCAAAGAGGCATCTTCTCTAAATGATATTGCTTGATGAACACTTGTTTTGTGCTCATCAATAGTTTCTTCTTTTTCTTGAACTGTTTCAAGATCAGGCACGTAAGTTAAGAGAAACTGTTCAATATCTCGGCTGATCCGATCCGCTAAATTATTAGCCACACGGTAAACATTGACCAAATTAGCTCCCCTACTCTTTTGTAAGAGTGAATCCGGCGATATGGTTTGGTAGTGACCATTTGAGTCTAATAATTGAAAACGAGTGGCCAGATTAAACAAGGCCACTTCTATCACCAAATCTTTTTCAGACGGCGATAATTTATCAAGTTTTTGGAGACCCTTATGACCGAATACTTGAGTATAAGTCAACAGGTCATGAGCAGTATCATAAGGACTAGCCTGTACAAAAGCTGAAACGTCCGTCTCAAAATGAAGTACCTGAACAGGGCTTTGGACTTCCTTTCTATTCACAATAAATTCTTGGATAAGGCTATCCCAATCCTCATCAAAGTGGTTTGCTTGGTAATACAAAAATGCTTCAAGCATGGCTCTGTCACGAGGAATGGTAGCCCGCAACATCTGTAGTAAAACTTCTTGATTCATTCGTTCCTCCCATCAAAAAAGAGCTGAGATTCTATTCTCAGCCCTTCGTTTTAGTCTAGGACCAAGGCTCGTTGGTCTTTTTCTTGTGGCATACCTTCCATCAAAGTCGCCACATAGTGTTGTAAGAAATGACTTTTCTGGTCTAGTAACTCTTTCTGCAAAGCTAGGTGAACCAAGTCGCCAAAATAATCCTGACTGGAAATGGCTAAGTCCTGTTGAATCATAGCCTGTAAGGTTTCAAGACCAATTAAGGAATAGTCTTCACTATCCAAAATTTCATATTGATCCATCGTGTCAGAAAGACTATTCGAAGACATGACATCCATGATAAAACTAGTGCCCTCGCCTGTGCCATACAATTTTTCAAGAATATCCGTAATATCTGCTTGCACCTCATCCTGGTAATCATCCACTTTAACTCGTAGCTCATCACTAATCAAGGACAGGTCATCTTCATCCATATAATCCTGGTAAACTTGATTGAGAATTGTTCTATCAGAAATACTTAATTCCAAAGAGAGAAAGGCTTTGATAAACTCTTGGTAATCGCCCTTCTCCATTTCAGACAAAGCCTCTTTAATGGTGTCAAAGTTCCAGGTCATCGTACAACTCCTTTTGTGGGACTAGTGGTGAATGTCCAGATTGTAGTTCCTCCAAATCAGCTTGACCATCACCATCTGTGTCAATAGAATGCGGATCGGTTCCCAAAGCTAGTTCCTGAGCATCTGTCAAACCATCATGGTCTGAATCTTTTTCATAAATTGTTTTCGGATTCATTTACTTCTCCTCCTTTTTCTTCAGTCCATAAGCCGTACCAAGTAGAATACCAGCTCCAATTAAGCCCAAAAGGGATTCCTGTTCCCCTGTATTTGGCAAGACGCTTGCTGGAACAGGCGGTTCAAGAGTTTCAATCGGGGGTTGAGGTGGAGTGGGTTGATTTGGATTTGGTGCTTCTGGTTGTGGTGTATGTGTTACAACTGTATTTGAGCTAATGACATAGCCATTCACTGTATGGAGATAGGTATTTTCTACCTGACCAGTCGCAATCCGTTTCATCTGCAGGTAAACATCTGCCTGAAAGGCTGAATCATCAGAGATAGTCTCTAAGAAGGATTTATCAAATGAAATTGACACGAGGCCATTTTCTGTATCCACCTGTTGCAAGGTATATTTCGTGACTTCCGTTCCTTCTTTTAAGACAGAACCGTCTTTGAGGGTAACATCCGTCGTCAGATAGCTGCGATAAACACCATTGTACTCATCATGCTTTTCATCATAGTTATCTTCAAAACCATATTCAAATAAATCAGTCGCACGATTGCTTGGAATCATCGCTCCAACTAAGCGATAGTTAAAGATTTGATTCAAGGTCACTTCTTTCCCATCAAGGCTGTCATCTTTATGAGACAAGTCAATCACCACATCTTTTTGTGGGTCTAATTTGGGAACATTATTGATCACTGTTTCCGTGACATAGGCCAAGCCAAAATCAATTTGATAGGCTGTATTTTCATACTGACCACCTGTTTTGGTCAGCTCATTTTTAACCGTCATCGGAAGGTTCACAACTAAGGTTTGACCAGTCTTCACATAGGTCTCATAAAAGGATTTTGGATCATCGCTACTAAGGACTTGAATGGCTCCATTAGGTGTAAACTGACGTTTAGCCATGGCATCTTGGACGACTTTCGGAGCTTCTGACAAACTAGCGTAGGTGTTGACAGAGATACCAGATACACGATTGCCGTCCTTATCCAAAACTTGAATACCATCAGGATTTAGAGTAAGAGCTTCTTCTGGGTAATCGTCCACCATGTAAAATCCCTTAGCAAGAACATCATCCGTCACTACCATGTCCTTGTATTGGCTGTAATCCAGAACAATTTTGTAATAATTGACTGTATTCGGAAGGACAGTCTTTCCATCAATTAGAATACCTTCTTGATTGGTGTTAGACTTGTGTGGAGTTACTTTAGGAACAAAATTGGTCACCGTGTTGGTTTCATAAGCTTGGCCAAAGTCCACCTGATAGGCCACGTTGTCATAAGACTTCCCTGAATTAAGCATGGTTTCCAAAACCGTCATCGGAGTGACAATGGTAATGTTCTTTCCCTTGGTCACATAAGAGTCATAAAAGGCTTGTGGGTCTTCAGGCATGAAAACTTGAAAGGCTCCTTTAGGCTGAATTTTTCGTTTAGAAAGGGCTGTTTGTAAAGATTTAGGAGCTTCTGATAATTGAGAATAAGACTTCACCGTGATTCCTGAAACTGTTTTGCCATCAGATGTGACAAACTGAATAGCTGTTTCGTCTGGCAATAAAGCTTCTTCTGGATAATCATCCACAAAGTAAAAACCTTGTGCAATCTGAGAGTTGTCTGCTTTAATCCCACGGTATTGGTCCAAGTCCCATGAGAGAGTATAGTAATTTTGACTTCCCACTAGCATAGGCTTCCCATTGATGTCCACTTTGTCTTTATTGAGGTTTTGTTTCTTAGGTTCTGGAGAAACAAGGGTGTTGGTCACTTCCTTGGTTTCATAACCATTGCCGAAATCCACTTGATAGGCCTTGTTTGTATAGGTCTTTGTCTGACCATAGTGACTATCTTTAACCGTCATTTTGGTCAGTAAAGCTAAAGATTTACCTGTTTTGACATACTGGTCATAAAAGACATGGTTGTCATCGGGCATAAAGACTTGAAAGGCACCTGTCGGTGTAATCTTGGCACGAGCTAATTTATCTTGAAGGTCTTTAGGGGCATTATTTAACGAGGTATAGGTTTTAACCGTTATGCCTGATACCTTCTGACCATCAAGGGTTGTGATAGCCGTGCCATTTTCCACCACATCAAGCACTTCCTCTGGGTAATCGTCCACAAAGAAGAAGCCTCGTGCAATTGTCTCTTTAGCAGAACGATCTCCCTTATACTGGTCCAAATCCCAAGTCAATCGGTAGTGGTTGGTTGTACCAAGAGCTACGACCGTATCGTTAATGAGAACACCATTCGCATTTTCATTGTTCTTATCAGGTGTAATAAGTGTAGTTGTCTCCCCATCACCTGGTGTACGAACCGTCACCACATTTGAAGTGACTGTATAAGCATTGGCTGTGTCCTTGTTCAAAAGCAACTTGTAGCTATTAGAATAGGTTGCCCCATCATTTTGAACAGTTCCATAAAGTTTAGGAGCGGTTAATTGATAAACCTTGGTTAAATCTTTATTCACCTCCTGCAACACCTTTTCCTTTGCGGTCAAGGTCACAAAATTCTTAGTCTCATCAAAGCTAAGGACATAGTTTCCATTCTCTTTTTGTGTTGTTTCCTTATCAAACAGGTAACCTGCAGGCAAATAGTCTTCAAAAATGAGACTAGTCGTTTGAGCACGATTGGACGAAAAGGCATCAACTGTTAAGGGATAAATCACCGTTGAATCTTTTGCGACAGTTTTCTCATGAAGATTAGCTTGGTCGCTATTGACCACTTCTTTCATAATCTCTGGTGTTGTCGTCAAACGGTACGCATGATAATGGACAGTGGGTACTTGTGGTGGCGTTGGAAGTTCTTTTGGAATAGGTTTGACAGGTAAGGTTACCTTGGTCAAAGTTAGACTAGGCTGCACCACTTCTTCCAAAGGCTTTGGCGTGAAGTTTACAGGCTTTTCTGGTGTAAAGGTTTTTGGAGTAAAGACATCTGGTGTTACCGTAATAGGTTCTGGAACAGGTTCAAGTTCCACCGTTACATGAGGTTTGGGACTATAAGGCGTTACTGTACGTGCCACTGGTAGGGTATTTAAGGCAAACCAGTAAGACAATCCAACATTCTGTGGCATATCTCCCTGACCAAAGGTGACGGTATAGGTATTGCCTGATGTGACCGTTGAGACAATTGCTCCTTTATAAGCATAACGACTTGATGTGGTATCCCATTCCTCAGGTAAATTCAAATCACTTGCACGGTTGGAACCCAGCGAACGTGCTAGACCTTCAACAGTCACTTGAACGGTAGAACCATTAATCGGCACAAATTTCCCAGATGTATCTTTGACATATTCTAGACCAATGTCATTATGATTGAGGGAAGAATGTGTGAAAACTCCTGGTTTCTCCTTAGAAAAGGTAACCTGCTTTCCGTCTTCCAAGAAATACTTGGCAACTACACGAAACTCCATCTTGTCTGTTCGCCAGTCACCGCTTCCGTCATTTCGATAGGCGATAAAGCCTTCGGTAGGATCATTTGGTACAACCAATTTCACGGAATCGGTTCCAGCTGGTGATACAAGGTTGGTAATATCGTAAGTCACACGGCTAATCTTTTTCCCATCAAATCGTGCATGTTGAAGATTTTGATAGTTAAAACTAAGGGTCTCACCCGTTTTGAAGCTATCATAGACAAAGAATCCTGTTGAATCCAAAATTCTTGAGTAGCCCCCAAGCATAGCATCACCAGTTGAAATGATCTGATCAGGATTTCGGGTAATGGCTCCATGTTGTGCTTGGGGCTCACCGTTATTGAGATTGAGGGCTTGAGCAAGGGCTTCAGAAATATAACCTTCTTCACCTTTTGAAATCTCGGCCAAGTCACGTTGATAGCGTTCCATTTCTTTGGCATTGTAGGCATCAATCGCTTCATTCTCTTTTCTGGCTGCGGCTTCTTTTTCTTGATTGCGTTTGGTAATGGCTTCAATCTCAGCTGCTCGATCTGACACGAATTGTTGTTTCTCCTGATTAGCCTGATCCACTGCAGCTTGGCCTGCACGGTTTTCAGCATCTACTGCTGCTTGACCTGCCTGATTACGCCTTTCAATGGCTTCGTTATCTGCTTTTGCCTTAGCAAGTCCAGCTTCATTTTCTTTTTGAATGGCTTGGTTTTTCGCGACAATATCATCTGCCTTGGTTTTCTTTGTTAGATAATCCGCTACAGCTTGTTCGTTAGTTGATTGAATGGTTTCAACAGCTTTGCCATAGTTGGTATAGTCAAGTACAGATATCCCATTTCCTGATGAAACTACTTGTTCTTTTACTGTCACCTCAGCATCTGCATACTGGGATTTTAGGTCATTAACTTTGGCATCAACCCAAGCATTTGTCTCTTTACCAGTTTGGTTAGCCCCTTCGTAGGCCTGTGTCAGCTCCCTATTTTCTTGTTCAATTCGGACTTTTTCATCCTCATAAGCTACTTTGTCAGCTTTGTAGGTTTCAGTAATTTCATTGATAGCCTCAACTTGGTTGTGGGCATCTGCTTCAGCTTTTGAAATTTGTTGGTTGGTTTCTGTAGCGGAGGTTGTATTCCCCAAATCCATTGGACTATCTTCAACCGTAGAAACACCTTCGACCTTTGCCTCTTCAACCGCTTGTGTTACCGTATCATGTGGTACGGTGACAGCAATTGCACCGTTAGATTGTCCAGTTGACCCTAAACTTTCAGTTTGTTCAGATACAGGGGTTGGCTGTGCTTCTGGTAAATTCGTAGCTGGATTCTCCGTTCGTTGAATGGTGGTGTCAACTGATGGTGTAACTTCATCAGCATGTGCAACCGTTCCTCCCCAAGCAACAACAGCAGTTACCATGGTTCCAAGGGCAACCGAACATAACGTTCGGTATTTTTTACTCTTGCGAAAGACGTGTTTCTCGCCTTTTTCCTGATTGACAAGAAAGTGATGATTACATGTTTTGGTCATAAATAGTCCTTCTTTTCTTTTTTTCTCTAGCAACAAACTGTCACTCTTTATTAGATACGAGGGCGTTAAGCGAGCACGACAAAAATAGGAGTTTTGACGAAGAACTTTCCGTTCTAGGAAAAACTCTCTTTTTTGTACAGCTCGTAGCCCAAGTTCAATACCATCATAAAAAAGAAGGCTTGATTTTGTTATCACAATAAGCTCAGGGAAAAGAAAATGTTGCTTTTACACTACAAATGTTGTAAAATTGTAGTGTAAAAGCAACATAGAAAGGAGTAAGCATGTCAAAAAAAGAGATTTTACTTGAATTTATAGAAAACCACAATGGCATTATCACCTATAAAGATTGTAAAGCTCTAAATATTCCAACAATATATTTGACAAGACTAGAAAAAGAAGGAATTCTATACCGTGTCGAAAAAGGAATTTTCCTAACCCAGAATGGAGACTACGACGAATACTTCTTCTTTCAGTACCGATATCCCAAGGCTGTTTTCTCTTATATCTCAGCGCTTTACCTGCAACAATTTACAGATGAAATTCCTCAATATTTTGACGTAACCATTCCTAGAGGCTACCGTTTTAATACTCCTCCAGCTAATCTGAACATTCATTCTGTTTCTAAGGAATATAGCGAACTAGGAATTACTCTTGTAAAAACCCCTATGGGAAACGAGGTAAGAGTCTATGATTTCGAACGTATTATCTGTGATTTTGTGATTCATCGAGAAAAAATAGATACTGAGCTTTTTGTCAAAACACTTCAACATTACGGAAACTATCCTAAAAAAAATCTAACAAAACTCTATGAATATGCGACAAAAATGAATACCTTGGACAAGGTCAAACAAACTCTGGAGGTCCTAGTATGAATAAAGCTAAGCTAACAGCACTCTGTCATAAAATATCAAAGAATACTGGATTAACCTTTAATTCCGTGATGACCTATTACTTTCTAGAAGTGATTTTGAAAAAATTAAGTCGGAGTACCTATTCAAATCACTATATCTTCAAAGGAGGCTTCCTACTGTCAAATGTTATTGGAGTTGAATCTCGTAGCACGGTTGATATTGATTTTTTGTTCCATCAAATGACACTCTCAGAAGATACTGTGAAGCAGCAACTCAAGGAAATTTTAGCAGATTCAGAAGAAGGTATTTCTTTCACAATTCAATCTATCACAGCAATTAAAGAAAGTGATGACTATGGTGGCTATCGTGCAACCATTTTGTGCCAACTTGATAATATTAAACAAGTTATCCATTTGGATATTGCGACAGGTGATGTTGTAACTCCTCAGCCGATTACATATAACTATAAAGCTATTTTTGATGAAGACAATTTTCCAATCATTGCTTATACAATTGAAACCATTCTAGCTGAGAAACTTCAAACCATCTATTCACGAAACTTCTTGAACAGTAGAAGCAAAGATTTTTACGATGTTTATATTCTTTCAAAACTGAAGAAAGAAGACATTGACTTCATTCAGTTGAAAAATGCCTGTCAGAGAACATTTACATATCGCGAAACAGAACTCGATTTTGAAAAGATTATTGAACTACTCGAGAGGTTCAAATCTGACCCTATTCAGAATAAACAATGGCAAAATTATTCGAAAAAATATAGCTATACAAAGGGGATTTCACTTGCAGATGTTCTTGATGAGATGATTCGTCTCATAGCAGTTCTCATTTCTATAAATTCTGATTAATAGTGACCAAAAAATAAAAAGATATGCTAACATTTATACATTTTGTTAGCATATCCTTTTCTATTTCGTCGTATAGGCAAAACTCAAGCTACTATCCACTCCAGATAATTTACGGAAGGTATAGTTTGGATTGCCATTGTAGTTGGTTTCTGAGATAAGGAATGAGCCATCTGGGTAGACTTTTTCGACGAAAGCCACATGTCCGTATTCTGCTGGTGTGCCATGTCCTCCTCCTGCAAATGAGAGTATGGCTCCTGCTTGCGGACTTGTCCCTGTCTCCCCACCGAGACTTGCGGCCGTACGCACCCAATCTTGGCCATTGCCCATGGTACTGATAATTGGAATCTTCTCACCATTCTTACCTTTAAGTTTTAGACCAAGTTGGTTGATACGGGCTGCCACTCCCCAAGTACATTGGCCGTAAGCATAGCCCATACCGTCACCACCTCCTGGAACAGAGTTTTCAAAAAGGTCTCCTCGTACAGCTTCAAGTGCTTTTGGATCGCTTTGTGCTGTCCCACCGTTGGGTTGACTAAAGCCTTTTTCAATTTGGTAATACCACTCACTAGCCCGTGTCTGACGTTCAAGTAGCTTATCACCACTATTTCCTTCCCAGTAAATGAGAAAAAGTTGGGCAAGACTAGCTGGACTTCCTGAATTTTTGAAGAAATCCTTTAACCAGTTGGTGTAATAGGGACTATCACCATGCAACATGAAATCCAGTTGTAACCCTAAGTCATACCATTTTTGATGTTTTCCTTTGGCATATTCGAGCAATAAGGTATGTCTGCGTGAACCATCTGCGGTATCTGTCCATTGTCCTAAGCCTAAACCACGTTTAAGAATATTTGGGTAACGCCCATTATATATAGTTGGCCCATTAGTTGAAAGCCAGCCCTCATCATCCCACGAACTATCCGTCGCACCAATAGGGGGAGATAGATAGTCACCCTCCGCACGCTTGGGATTAATAGAGGATTCTACCGACCAATTTCCTAAAATGGCTGCGATAGCTTGATTGGTCGCACCTTTACTTTTGAGATAGTCATAAATAGCCTTGGCTCTCTCGAACTCATCGCCACCAAACTGACCAATAGTTGGAAGAATGGTGGTCTGAACCTGGATTACTTTTGGAAAGTAAAAAGCTGGATTGACATAGACCAACTTATCCGTGTCATCATCAACCTTTTGATAGGTGACTTTTAGACCCGTTCCATCCTTGGTCTGACCAATAATGTCTCCTGCCAAGACTTGTTGATTTTCACTTACTCGGCCTGAATGAATGCTAAACATGGTTAGTTTAGTCTTATTCACTCCCTTACCTGATGTCAAAACAACGTTCTCTCCATCAAGAGATACCTTGCCATCCATCGGAGCCACAATGACTTGATCTGCTTTAGCTTCTAAGATGATATGGTGATGAAGCGTTGGTTTCTCATCAATGACCTCATAACCATATCGGTAGGTCATGTTTAAGCTATCCTCATCCGTCTGTCCCTGAAAGGGATTGTCCAATTCTTGAAGGGCTAAATAATTGCCTTCTTCGGTCAACTCCTTTAGCTCTTCTTGGTCCTCATCTGACAGCTTGTAAGCAGGTTCTTTATACAAGTCAGACATGGATTTAATAGAATCACCACCATTTAAGTCCGTCCACACTTGACTGAGAAATGCTTTATAAGTCGCACCACCTGTTTCCATGAAATCGTCAAGCTTATAGTCTTGGTATTGATGATTCATGTAAACCATGACCTCATCAATTTTGGTGTAGTAGGCAATCCCTTTTTCGTTGGTTCTTGTATGCTCCGAATCTTCCCACGTCATGTGGGTATAGGCCTTGGTCAATTCCATCTCATCTTGTTGAATGACACTGCTTCCTGAGACACTCATGAAAAAGCTCATCATCAAAAGGAGTATCAAGAGAATGCCTGAGACAATCCAAGTCAAAGGATTTCCCGCAATAGCTGAAAAAAAGGTCAGACTTCCCTTAATGGCTTGGACAAACCTCTTAACTCCTGCTAGACTATGCTTTCTGGCATGCTTTAAAAAGGTTTGGTAGCGTCTTTGTGGTTTAAGATATTTCTGGCGTATGAATCCTTTTCCCTTTTTGCAATTCTGGAATCGTTCCTTTCCATGATAAAATTTTGTTTTGGTAAACCGCACACCAGTCTGTCCACTTTTCACCGCCACTTTACCAGCTTGATAGGTAAACCTGCCATAGCGTCTGACTTTCAAGCTAGTATCCTTTAAAGTTCTTAGACCATCTAAATCATCATCCTGTGCCACCAAGTCAAGCGATTCAGAGGCAGCTAAGCCTAATCCAGCTTTGACTTTTGTAGAACTTTTCTTAGACTTTTGGACTTTCTTGAGTTGTTTGACCTCACGTTTGGCAGAACTTACTTCTTTTTCTGCACTTAGTCGATCAAATGATTTTTCTTGGTGAAACTGAAAGCGAGACTTCACGGAAGGAGTTTCTTTTTGGAAAGTAAACTTAGGATTTACCGATTTTGACTTTTCACTTAGTTTCACTTCTGACAAATGTTTTCTTGCCGTCCGCAAACGTTCTTGAGCTTGCGGAAGTCGATAGTTCTTGATTTCCTTTACCTTCAACAGTCTAGGAGACACATAGGTAATTTCCTCTAGGAACTTTTCTTCAGCTTCCTTTTGGCTACTGAGTAGATTTTCTTTTAACTCTGTTTTCTTTTCCAGAAAAAGAGAATTTTGGGCTGGTTTTCGAAATCTTCCTTTATTAGGAACAGTCTGTTTTAAGTCTCTAACTTCTTTCCGATAATGCATACGGGCTGATTTTAAGTTGCTTCGAAAGTTTTGCCTAGCTTGTTTGAGTACCTTTTTATCCTCTTTCATCTCATGTCCTCATTTTTTCAGGGTCCGTACTCATGATGTCAAAGAGCTTGGTGTGTTGTGGAATCTTATTTTTGAATGGGACAACGGTGGAACCAGCCTTGATTAGGCCAGCCCCTTTTTCAGGATTGACCAAGTATTTCTCCAGTTCCTTGGAAAGCCCAAGCATATGCACCAATTCTTCGCGATCGCTCTTAGCCTGTTTTAAAAGAATCATGAACTCGCTATTGGCAATAATACGTCTACCATTGGCATCCAGAAGGAGCGTCTCCACATTTTGAGTAATGCCAGTTGGTATCGCCCCATACTTACGGACACGACTCCAGAGTTTAAAGAAGAAATCAGAGGCGTACTTGTCCAATAAAAGAAGCTGCATTTCATCAAAGTAAATCCAGGTCTTCTTCCCTAGTTTTTGATTTTTCACCACACGATTCCAAATCTGGTCAAAGATAACCATGAGGGCAATCTGTTTTAATTCATCGCCTAACTTTTTGACATTGTAAATCAGGAAATGACTGTCTGTTTTAATATTGGTCCGATGTGAAAATATGTCCAGCGACCCTTCCACATAGAGTTCCATATCCAGTGTCAAGTCCTTAGCTTCCTGTTCAGGTTGTTGAGATAAGACAAAGACCCATTCGACCAAGGACGGTGTGTCAAAATGCTTATAGGTGAGTCGTGTCACACGGTCAATCAAGGACTTCTCACGACCATCCATTTTGCGGTCCAATAGCTTGCCAATCCAGGACAAGAGGAATTCGGACTTGACCTTGACTGGATCCTCATCCATATTCTCATCGGATAGATCGAGGACATTTAAGAAGGTTGTGGAATCTGGGGCAATATCAATACTCTCCCCACAAAAGGCTTGACCGATAATACTGTACTCATTTTCTGGGTCAACAATAATAATTTCAGTATCACTATCTGCTTCCTTGAGTTTGGTAGAGATGATTTCATGTTTTGTCGCCATCCCTTTTCCAGCTCCAGAAGTCCCTAAAATCAAACCTGACGGAGTATTTAACTGGCCACGGTCAATACTGATGATATTGCTTGAAATCTGATTGATACCATAGAATTTCCCACCCTTGTCCTGAATATCCACAGAAGTCCATGGAGCATTCACGGCAATATTCGAGGTTAAGAGCGACCGAGAAACACCTTCAAGATAGTTTTTTCCAAATGGTAAGAGACTATTAAAGGCCGCTTCTTGCATATAGGTCAAGTTATCAATAATCATATCATTAGACCCTGCCACTTGCTTGATAATATCAAGAGATTGTTTGAGTTGGTCTTCAGTATCCGCAAGCACGCCAATTAGAAATACGGTGTCAAACAGCTTATCTCCTGTTTGGGTCATGGTTTGAAGAAGAGCTTCTGCTTCATCGATGTTGTTTTCAAGAACATGACCGACCTTCTCCAAATAGATGCCTGTCCGAGCCATCTTTTGTTGTTCCCCAATTTTTTGTGATTCCATCAAGGTCTTCTTGGTTCGAAGCTTGGTCATGGTTTCAGATTTGGTAGAGCCTTTAGCATGCAGGCTAATCATTACTTCCAAATCTGACTGCATCAAGTCTCTAATAAATTTATCCCCTAGCTCCATACCATAGTCACGAACATAAACAATCTGTAATAATCTATCGTCCAATTCAATATGATTCTTGTGTTTAAAGGAAAGGTAGGTTGGGGCAATAAAGTGTTTGGTGGATTGACCTGACAGGGTCAAATCCTTGTAAGAGAACGGTAAATGATTTTCACCTCGCAACATATCCGCAAGGACATTCACTCGCTCCTCTCCACCAAGCAGACCAAGAGATACATCAATCTCTGAAAAGCCACTCTTGAAATATTCCCCAATCTGTGACAGAGACCGAAAAGCTAGTTTTGGTGTTTGGTCGCTCTTGCCAAATGAAAGAAACTTGACAGCTGAAAAGTTGTTCTCGCCCGCCTCTAAGTTGGCATCCATCATACGATTTAATTCATCACGATAAGCATCAAACCCATCTTCCTGTAAAGGATAGAGAATACTCTTACGGAATTTTTCCAGATTGACCTTTTGATTGAAAATGGTCAGTTGGAAATTGGTCTTATCATCCAGTGAATTGATTAAATCGGAATATTTCTCAACAATAGCTCCTTTATCATCTAAGCCAACTGTTTGATAATTGACATCTCCTAAGAGATAGGTTTGTGAAAAATAACTTGGACTGACCTGCATAAGGCCGTTCTGAAAAAGCCCTTGATAGGCTAACGTATTTATGGTAGAAGGTCTGATCTCCTGCTTCTGTGTTTTCGTCTTTTTCTTTTTGTCATTAGAAGAGGTCTTTGGTTTCATTGAGTGTTTTAATTTTTTCACGTTGGTCTCCTTTTCTTCCAGTAAATGTACGGTCTGGTACCGTTAGTTCATAATGAAATCGGTACTTGAGATAGATTTCAAATGGTAAATCATTAGGGCGATAGACTCCAAATAACATGAGTGGAATGGTAAAGCATAAAACAAAACCATAGACAAACCAATCCCCAAATTGCCAGTAAAATAGGTTCAAGCCCAATACCAAAATGGTTATGGCGACGGCTGGAAATACAAAAATAACCTGTCTGGTTGTAAATCCTAACCATGCTCTGTGTTGAACCTTTGAGATGTCCTTAAAGACACGTGTGTTCATAAATGTACTCCAATCTAAGTAAGCTATAAAAAGAGGAGGCGAGATAATGACTCCCTTCCTCCTACATTCCCAAAATACTTCGGGCGGTTCGTTGACTGCCAACTAAGGCAATAATTAACAAGATGGCCTGTACCAAGCTACCAAACATAATGGCGAGTGATTCCATAACTCCAGCTCCATTTGATACGGCAATCTTTCCAGCCGACTCAAACAAGGGAACAAGAGAGACAATTAGAAAAATCAAAATACCTTGAACGGCATAGACCATGATGTTCTTAAGGTAGCCAATCCCAACACTTCTCCAGTCATCACTAAGGAAGGTCGGAATGGTAACAGGGGCAAAAGGAATCATCAGATAGAGTTGGATAAAGCGAATGGTAATCAAGATATTGACAACCATGATACTGGCCATTCGTACCAACCAAATGAGAATCGCAAAAAAGCCAATAATCATTTTTCCTACAATTCCAGAACCCTTGATGCCTGAGATGGTATCGTAACTAGCACCACTATTCGTGACAAACCCTGCCACTTGCTCAATAACATAAGAGGCAATGGCAATAATGGCTTCCACAATAACCGTCGTATTGGTAATCACGACCGCGACCATAATATAGCTGACAATCATAGGTGCTATGGCTTCAAAGGTCATCGCACCACCTGAGTTGGCAATTTTCTTGGCCATTTTTGAAAATTCGAGTACGAGAACAACCGCAAGAATAGCTACTCCCAAGGGCTGCATAATCCCCTTGGTAATGGCTGTCATGTATGACCACACCGTCGGATTAAAGTCCGCTAGTGACTTAACCAAGTTGGCGGTTGATTCTAAATCCACTTGAAACCCTTCAAAAAGGCTATCGCTAGATACTTTTTCAGAGGCTAGGAATACAAAATGTGACGTAAAATTCATCATCATGTCATGTTCTGACCTCCTCTAAATGGTAATCTGTGTCACAAAAGCACCTGCAGCTCCCACCATGACGCCACCAACAATTTCTAGAATGGCATTTCGGACACCTGGTCCACCATCTTTAATATTGGTTGAAAGGTTGATAATGCCCATGACAACAAGAAAGGCTCCTACTGCAATTAAGCCTTTTTGTAATAGAGACATGGCTTGGGAGAACATGGAGCTGGCGTCCACTCCGTAAACAAAGCCTGTTAGTTTTTGATTCATATTTTTCCTCATTTCTATTAATGTAGTGTCGTTTCTGTGCTTAAATCCCTTATTGTATGGCCTGACAAATCTAGCTCTTCCTCAGCGGTTAGGGGATCGATGCGATAATACCACCAGCGTTCATCAGATTCCTTATCCGCAAGCCATTTCCAATTCTTATGTTTGAGTGGAAAATATTTCTTTGATCTAAATACTGGCACTCCTGCAATGCGTACGAGGCACTCATCTCGTTTCATATTCCCGACTTCATCAGCCGTCATCAAGTCACGAGAAATTTTCTGGTGAGATGTCGAACTTGAACCCGTCTGCCCAAAAGAACGACTGGTACTTCTAACATCAATGGTTTGTTTACCTAATAGACCACTCATGAATTTGAAAGTTTCCTCGTCATTTCCACCCAAATAGAGAAGGCTGTCACAGTTCCCCAGAATAGTTTTCCAAGCTTCTTTTTCCTTATAAAGTCCTTGGAGTTGGGCAATATTTTGCAAGATTGGTACTAGACTCATATTCCTAGAACGAACGGTTGAGGTTTGTTCGGCAAAATCTGGGATTTCCCCAATATTCGCAAACTCATCCAGATAGCTTCGAACATGAATAGGCAGTTGCCCTTTAAAGTCCACATCAGCCTGTCTGGTTAAAGTGGAGAAAACCGTAGAGAAAAATAAAGCAGATAGGAAACGAAAGGTCGTATCATTGTCTGGAATAACAAGATAGACCATGGTCTTTTGAGTGCCCCACGTTTTCAAATCTATAGTGTCTCTTTGCGTCAAATCAATCACCGATTGAATGTTAAAAAGGGCAAATTTAGCTGTTGTGACCGCAATCACCGAATCCAACGTCTTATCCTTATAATTTTGGAAATCCGCCCAATTTCGCATAGTAAAGTTTTCGTGACCGAATTTTTTAGCATAGTCTTCAAACAAGACTTCAAGAACACTTTTGTCCTGATTGTCTCCCTTTGATAAGAGTTTGATGAGTTTCCCAATCTCAGAAAAGGCTGGATAACGGCCTCGCTTACGTCTTGCTTCCTGCTCTTGCTTGGAACTTCCTGGAGGATTGTAAAAATCCACCAAATAAGAGGCAATAGCTCTCACCAATGTCATGGAAGCCTCATCCCAAAATGGATCACTGCGAGAACCATTTCCCTTGGTATTGTTAAAATAGACCGTTAACATGCGGTTCAAATCATTCTCTATTTCTACATAACGAAAGGGATTAAAACCGTCTGAATTGGTCATATTAACCAGATCTAAAACCTTGACCTGATAACCGTTTTCCAAAAAGAGTTTACCTGTCTTCTCAGCCAAATGGTCTTTAGGATCTACGACAATATTGGAACAGTTAAGCTGGATAAGATTGGGTTTCACGAAGCGAAAGGTCTTACCTGCCCCAGAACCCCCAATGACAATCAAGTTTTTATTTCGGTCAAACTGTGGCTTCTTCTTTTCCAACAAGGTTAGACGAACATCACGAGCCAAAATCGTGTCATTAAAAGGATTCTTACTGTAAAAGAACCGCTTTTCCTTACTGGTTCCAAATCGGGCAGAACCGTATTCTTCCCCTTCTCGATAGACCTTCTGTCCTGTCGATACATAAAGATAGACTAACATCATCGTTAGAACCCCAAGGATAAAGGCAAGAAGAGATTTTTGAGTAAAGGAAAATAGCCATAAAGGATTGAAAACCTGATTTAACTCCTCTCCTAAGAGGTAGGCTAAACGTTCCATAGGTGGGGCATTGGTTAAACTATCATAGAGCAGGGTTAAACGATGGCAGAAATAGCCAAAGGCAAGTCCTAAGAGTCCAAAGACTAAAGCTTTTTGTCTGGAATACATTACAAGGTCACCTCCTTGGTCTTGACTGCCGAAGGTTCTATCACTCTAATTTTCTCTTTGGCCAGTTCTATCTCTTGGTCCAAGGTTTTATCAAAGGTTAAACCTTCTAACTTCTCTGGGTTAGACATCAGTTTCTTCAACAATTCATCCAAGTGATGATCGAGCAAGGTCTTATCCTTGGCATAAAAGTAGAGATAGTCTTTTTGCCAACTAATTGCGATTGGCAGTTTTTCTGACTCCATTAGCTCCTTAAATTTCTCCACATCAATTGGCTTATCTAGGACGTCTTTACTAACATCAATCGCTTCAATGGCGTAAGGGCTTTGAAGGAGTTCTTCCAGTTTCTGAACTCCAATCTTATAAGCTGAATCTTGAGCTAAGGCTTGCCTAGCCGACCATTCTAAGAGCTTTAAGAGGGTTCTAACTGTCAATAAACTACTTCTTTCCACGTATTGCATCGCTTGACGCTCTTGTTGTTCAGATGACATGGTGACCTCCTCTTTTTTGGATTCCCTATCAAACATAAGGTGCTTCCATGATACGGAAGCAGTCTTGATTTTGGTATCACAAGAAGGTTAAGACATAAACCAAACTATTCCAAAGCAAATGTAAGGTGATTGCCGTCATACAACCTGTTTTTAATCGAACAATAGCCAAGGTCACCCCAAGACAGCTATAGATGAGCCAACTCCCTAACTGATTGGGACCGTGGGCTAGAACAAAGAGAAAACTGGTCACGCCTATTTGTACAAAAGGGAATGTCAATTTTTCCCACAGCAACTGCCTATAAAGAATCTCTTCAAGGATACTTGCATTGACCAAAAACAATAAAAAGATAACATGTGGAACTTGTTTTCCTACTTGTAACAAGACCGCTTGATTCCTAGTCTGAACTGGAAAAAGAAAGCTGATGAAGACTGCAAAAGCAACCATAGCCACAAAGCCAAGAAGCAACCATCTTAGGCGATTTTGTAAGGTCATATTTTTTGCTTGAACAGTTTTGTGATGAGTAATCTCTAGACAAGCCGCGCCTAAAAGAAACAGTTGTAGCAAGATTAAGACCTCAATCGTCATATAGCCTTCCAGGTATAATCTCACCAGAAGACCGTTAAGCTGTATGGCTAGATAAAACACCACTATCCTTATCATTGTCACCTCTTGAATAAATCTTCATAATCAATGTCCAAGACTAGAACGATTCGCTCAACCCATCTTGTCTGTGGCATTAGACGATTGGATTTGTAATGCCGTAGTTTTTGATAGAGGCGATTAAACTCACTGGGATAGACATATTGACCTTTGAATACTTTGCGAGATAGTTCTGCCCAAGTGATTTCTCTTTCTGAGAGTATGATTTCTAAATTGTCCCAAAATCGTTCATTCATCTATCTACCTACCCTGTCACTTGTTTCATCAAGCTAGCCTGAAACAGCTCTTCTTTTACCTGTCTGGGAAGAAAAGTTCGCACTTCGTCTAGCCCAATAGCTGGATAGACATGATTCTGACAAACAATGAGTGGCAGCCGAAGATTCTGGTCTGGCTTTTGGAGAACGAGCTGAACCATCTCATTCAAACTTATCGTATATTGACGCTTAAAGCGAAGAAATCGTGGCGACAGTAACTCAAAACAATCCGTGGTTTTGGCAAAGAGTGACAGTAAGATTTCACGGTTTACATCACATGCTTTTGTACAACGATAAGCCACACCATAGGTCGTCAAAATGGTTAGTAAGTCTTGATTTGTATTGGCATTATTTCCTAGATATACCTCAAGCATTGGCTCCTCCTTATAGGGTTAGGCTATTTTCAACTGTTGGTTCAGGAATTGAGAAATAGCGACTCATATCAATGGGCATCCGTCCTTCACCAAAGCACTTGACCGTCACCAGAGTTGTTAAAATGCCATCCTTTCCCCTAGCAGAATAATTTTGACCAAAGGCACGAAAGGCCAGGTGATTGTCTTTCGTCAATAGTGTATCTACACCATTTTTAATATCCCTAGTTTCCAAAAAATCCGAAATCCGATGAAGATTGGATTCGTAGAATAGGGCATCATTCATCTCTTTGTGGTAATCATCTTCAAAAGTCACCTCAAAGTCACAATCAAAATTGGGGAGCGACAATATCTTTTGTAGTAGCTGATTGGTTTCAACTTGGTGAATACGTTCCTCTAATTCAGTACAATCTAGGATACTTTTCTTATGTAGTAGGTTCATGTTTTTCTTCCTCTTCTATTCTTCTAAATTCTCTCGCAATAGCTTCAATAACTGTGACAGTCACGCTATTGCCTGCCTGTTTGTATAGTTGGCTCTTACTAGACACACTTTCTGCTTTGTCAAAAGCCCAGTCAGGAAAGCCTTGAAGTCTGAAACACTCTCTTGGTGTCAGTCGTCTTATTCTCAGGCGATAAAGTTTCCCCTCTAAGACAATGCCTGTGACTTCATACCACTTATCCTGTCGATATTCCAGAGCAGCGACCACCACTCCCATATTGTCAGAAGTCGTTAGGGTATTAGATATTCCCTTTCCCACTCGTCCCCTACGTTTGGTTGAGTCTGGATAAGCCAGATTGACAGAATCTCCAAGAGTTGCTTTTGCATATCCTGTTTTCGTGGCTTCTTTAATTTTCAGAAATGGCATCTCCTCCCTCAGCAAAATCTTTGGCACCTTGTCTCCACCCCGCATAGTGGTCAAGGTTGGTGACAAGCCAGAAATGTCGAATACTCTTCCAGTCTGGTCAAAGCTAGTGGGCAGATTTCCTGCGACAACAACCCCGTGTTTGTCTTGACTTGTCAATGTAAACATTGGGTCTTGATTGTTCTTAAAGCGACGCCCATGTTGGCGTTTTTCAAGTCTATCTGGTGTTAATACTGGAATGGCGGTTTTTGCCCCCTCTACTTTACCTCTTGTTAGTGTAGGAGCAAGTCCACTCGTCAGATAGACTTCACCATTCAAATCACGTTTAGAGGGATTGATATTTCCTAGCCTTTCAAGATGAGCTGGGCTGTTTTCTCTTCTGAGAGGAAATAGGAATCTGGAACGGTATCTTCTAGAATGTCCGATAATAAAGACCCGTTCTCTGTTTTGCGGGACTTGGAAGTCCTTACTGTTAAGCACCTGCCATTCGACATCATACCCCAATTCATCCAATGTGGAGAGGATTGTGGAGAACGTCCGTCCCTTGTCGTGATTGAGTAGGCCTTTGACGTTTTCCAAAAATAGAAAACGTGGTTGGATTTGTTTGGCCGCTCGAGCAATCTCAAAAAAGAGAGTCCCTCGAGTATCTTCAAATCCCAGTCGTCTTCCTGCGAGTGAAAAAGCTTGGCAAGGAAATCCCCCGCAGATAACTTCCACTTGCCCTCTAAATTGTCTAAAGTCATGGTCTGTGACCTCTTTAATGTCATGGTATTCTATTTCTCCTTCTGTGTTAAACATGGCTTTGTAGGATGTTCTAGCGAATTTATCAATTTCACAAAAGCCCAAACATTCATGGCCCTGTGATTCCATTCCTAACCTAAAACCACCTATCCCAGCAAATAAATCTAAAAATTTCATTTTTCCTCTCTTTCCAAATAAAAAGAGCCTTACGATTTGTAAAACTCTTGCTTATATATGATCATCCATTTCTGGTGCACGGATGATTTCAACAATCAAAATGATCATAGAAATCAGATAGATTCCACCTAGTATCCGCCAAATCATCTTAATCACCTCCCTTTACTTCTTCTTGTCGTCTCAGTTGCTTGGTCCACTCTGACAGCACACCATTAAACACATATTCAGCTATCACTTCCGCTGACCGAGCAAATCTCATATGTTCCAAAGCGTACTGATAACGATCACTAAAATAAATCATGGCATAGTCACTAGCCGACTTAGATAGACCTGTTTTTCTTAATTGGTCATGAACCAAACCCCAAATATAGTCTCGATCGTACTTGGTCACGGAATCGACTTTTGAAGAAAAGTTTTCTTCTTGTATTTTATCTACTAGCTGCCTCTCCTCCTCGTCCTCAATAAGGAAATTACTCCCTTCAGTTTCACTATATTTAGTCTCACTTCCTTCAGTCTCACTAGGGGCTGAATTTAAGACCGGCCCCGTATTTCTTTGAGACCCCCCTAGTGTTTTTTTAACACTAGCCCCGTCTGAATGTAAGACTGGGGTAGGCACATGCTCTAATTCCCCCAAGTAAATTTTATTTGCCATACGACCTTTTTCACTAGAGGACTGTTGGACTTCATCAATCAAGCCGTATTCACGTAAGGTTTTCTTGATAGAGAGTAATTTTGACTTTGAACAACCTAAAAGTGCCATCAGATTTGAATTGGAATAAATCAAGTAAATTGCCCCATCCTCATCAATCCAGCCTTTACTCAAAGACAACTCCAAACGATCTTTTAAAACCGCGTAGGCTACCTTAACCTCCAGCTTCATATCTTTATAACGTTCACTCTCAAACAAAACTTTAGGGAGTTTATAATAACGCTCTGATGTCTGATATTGATCAGCGGTAATACGTTTCATGATTGTCCCTCCAAGACTAAAAGTCCAACATTTCCAAATTCATCAAATCGGATTAAACCTACTTGTTCCATTTCATCAATTAGCTGAGTTGCTTTCTCAATATCAACTCTCAAGATAGCCGCGAGATGACACATCACAACTTGACGTGATGATTGTTCCTTCTTTTGCATAATTACCTCCAAAACGCAAAAAAGGGGTAGACAATTTAATGTCTACCCCCGAAAATTTATTAAAACAAAAATCCTGCCAAAAATTTTTTGGCAGGATTTTTGGCAGGAAACCAAATCAATTTATCAGTTTCTATCAATCGCTTATCGCTCTCAAAGACTGGTAAATAGGGATTCCGCAATCTAATTATGATGTGACTCTTATTTAAGAGTAACTATACACACCCAAAATAATGCGTACACGATAGTAGAAAACATTGTAAAATAAGCATTCGTTCGATAGAAACTATATCGATTTTGTAAGGTAAAAATACAAAAGTTTTAAACTTATGCCCCTTTTTTGCCCCTTGTTTTGATTTTCCTTATAACCACAATTTGCCAATAGGTCCGTTATAACGGAAAACAAAAAAAGAGCTAGCAAAAACTAGCTCTGCAAAGAAGTTCTGCTGTATTTAATTTAACGTGCGCTCGTCAGCCCACTCATTGCCGTATATGTTATTATACCATAAACGTGTATGACTGCCAATTTTGTTGACGTCAACAAAACTAAAAAAGCCCTAGCACAGGATAAGGAAAAATAAACATAAAAAGAGATGCTGATAGCATCTCCTTAGGAACTTGAAATTACTCTAATCAAATCATAATTATAGTACGGAATATTTCTTTTTACAGTATTATCTCTATCTAAAAGACCTTTCTCAACAAGATAGTCAAGTGATTTTTTAACAGTAGCAGGATGATAACCCGTCAACTCCGAGAGTTGTCTAGGTGTTGCGATAGGCAAGTTAAATGTGCTTAACCACACATCTTTTTGCGTTTGAGTTTTACAAAAATCCAAGCCACTTCTAGCGTGCTTATCAGCATTATTAATCTTCTTAAGAATATTAATTGCCATCTCTTCACTAGCATTCAAAAATAAGTTTAACCATGGTATCCAATCTGGTTCTGGACCTCTGACTGCATTCAAAGCATTATAATATCTTATTCTTTCTTTTTCTAATTCTTCACTAACGAAAAATACTGGATAATCAAGCAAATGTTCTTTTACTGCCATCAGCGCAATTAAAATTCTACCTAATCGACCGTTACCATCTAAAAAAGGATGAATGGATTCAAATTGAGCATGCACAACAGCTATTCTTAACAATGGGTCACTATCATAATTTATGTAGTCACATTCACCTAATTCTTCAACTTCCAAACTTTTATGAAATTCGTTATTGGCAAAAAATTCCAAATTAGTCATATAGTCACCAATTTCATTTGCCTTAATGGGAATATATGAAGCATGTTCGATTTTGTTGTCGGGTCCAATAAAATTTTGGATTTTTCGAAATTCCCCACCGTTTGACGTTGTTCCTCTAGCAGCATCAGACATCAGAATTTTATGTAATCTTTTTAACAAGCGAGTACTAATAGGGTCTCCGTCACGAATATCTTTAAAACCTTCATCTATTGCTTTTTTATAATTTAAAACCTCTCTTTGTTGCCAATTCTTAGCTCCAACTCTTGAAGATTCCATTATCTCATGAAATGTTACTTGAGTTCCTTCAATCCGTGTTGATTGCACCGATTCATTATATGATAACAAACTTAAAATTGATGTATTGACAATTGATGACGACAATACTGCATCTAATCTCCCGAGGACTTTATTAACTTCTGCCAATTTTTTATAAAGCGATAAAGCTTCTTTCGAAGTCAATCTAACCGGAAGTTTATTTATCCCCTCAATAGCCATAACAATTCTCCTTAATATATTTTTTTGCGTTTTCTATATTATATATGTTTTTATTATAAATTTCAACGTTTTGTATAATAATAAACGCAAAAAAACGCCCCCAGCAAAAGCCGAGAGCGTGTTAAAGTGTTTGTTATTTAATTTTAAGCGTCTGACCTGCGTAGATAAGGTTTGGGTTAGCTAGACCATTAAGACTAGCGATTGATTGGTAGCTTGTGCCATAGCGACTTGCAATACTTGAAAGATTATCACCAGATTGAACTGTATAATAAACTGAACTATTGCTTGCTGAACCAGTCACTTGTAAGACTTGCCCAACATAAATCAAATTTGGATTTGAAATACCGTTAAGGTTTGCTAGTGCTTGATAGCTTGTTCCAAATTGTGAAGCAATACCAGAAAGCGTGTCACCAGATTGAACTGTGTAAGTGCTAGTTGTAGTCGTTTGCGTTGCTTGTGTGTTAGCTACTGAAATAATTTCAACGTCTGATTTATTGATCCACGAGTTGATGCCAGAAAGCAATACACGACTACCTGAAACTTGCGCCACTTCGTATGTTCGACCTTTAACCCAACTTGGAATAGCTTCGCCAGTTGCCCAAGTACCAGCGCTAAATTTAACCTTAACTTGGTTTCCTACAGCAATGTCAGATTTAGGCGTGTTGTCCGCTTGTTGACCTTGACTAATAGCTGGTGTTTCAGTTTTAGGATTGTTGTTCTTAGTATAGCCATTGTCCGTAATACCAGTTAAATCAATATTACCGTCAAGACCGCCAGCAATATATGTTGACGTAAATTGGTAGATTGCTACACCGTCCATTGACGGAAAGACATTGTAATTTGGTGTTGGCGTTACGTTATAGTCTGGATAAGCAGCCATCCAAAGTGAATTTGGGAACTCACGAATGATTTGGTCGACATACACGTTAGCCACTGTGTAAGGTTTATAGCTATAATACATAGGCGTATAGCCTGCAGCTTTAATCATACGCATACCATGCAAAATTGCATTAGTATTCGCTTGTTTATCTGCGCTAGCGCCACTTTCATAATCAAGTGCCACAATTGAGCCTTTAGGTGTTTGAATCTGTGGCAAGAATGTATTTATAACTTGTTCGCCAAGACTTGCATTTCCGCCGACTTGATACCAAATATAAGTATGTGCGCGTTTACCTTGAGCGATAGCTGAAGCAACTTGCGTTTCGTATGTCGTCTGTCCGTACATACCGCCACCGTTAACACCACCGATTTGAATAATGGCAAACTTATCGTGCGCGTACCCAAAAATCCCATTTTTGCCTTGGTAACGCGACCAGTCCACGCCTTGATCGCCAACTGCAGCATAAGCTGTTGATTGCAACAATAAGCTTGCTAAAGTTACAAACGCTACTAATACAGCATTGATTTTATTTTTCATCATTTTCTCCTTTTTTAAAGGCAATCTCGTAATAGCCAATCGCTGACAAGCCAGCAATCAGACCGCCCCAACAATATTCAGCATATTGCCCGTGAACAATAGTAAAGGCATATGTAAGTCCTACAAGAACACCAATGAAAATAGCAAGCCCAGAAACAAGCTTGCCATTCAATCCAAATTGTTCTTTCACAACATTCACAAGTGCTGAAATAATAGGCGCTACAACTGTTGCAGCAATTAAAATAACTGTCATGATAACTCCCCCAATTTAGTATCGATTTTTTCGACTTTTTCACTCAGATTGGTAATTTCGGTAGTTAGTCGAATAAGCGCTTCATTCTGTTTGTCGTGATTGTCTAATCGTTTTTTGATTTCGATTAGTTCTTTGTCATGTTGTTTGTCCTTTTCCTCTAAAATCGTCGTACGACGCTCGCTATTAGTCATGCGAGATTGAAAAAAAGTAAAGAGCGTCAATACTGAGACTGACGCACTTAAAAACATGCTAATAATTTCAGGTTTCCACATAATAAACAACCTCATTTCTAAGGTTGTTCAGAAGTTTCTTTAGTTAAATCAGCTAAAATTGCATCTTCAATTTCATAGCGCTTATCTCTAAATTCTGCTTCCAGTTTACGCAACTCTGTTCGATTTTTTGCGTATAATTCAGGATCGTGCACATATTCATTAATTGTTGATACCCCCTCTTCATTAATGTCGACAACATATTGTTTGACAAGTGTTTCTTCAATTTTTAGATTACCTAATAAATGAGTTGTTTTAATCGTTTCAAGTGCCATAATGTTATTCTCCTTTTTCTACTTCTTCTGGTGCAGTAACTTCTTTTAGTTGTTGTTGAAGTTCTGCATTTTGTTGTTGCAATTGTTCAAATTGTGCTTGTAGAGTTGCTTTATCAAGCGACAATTGCGCAATCTCTAAAGCGAGTTTTGATTGAATTTGTTGATTAAGATTTTCCATTTATACTCCTTTAAACCCACAATATACCTACTTTTTTACATAAATCATCCAAAATTCCCGTCAAGCTTTTAAAATGTCCATCTAATTTTATATCTGGTACACTAATAGCAGCTTTAGTCCCAAAATCCATAATCATTGAATAATTCCAAGTTCCTTTTGAATTATTTGTCAGACCATTTATAAAATCTACTCCCTCCGAGTTTGTTGTTATAATAATAGCATTATTTGGACCTGGAGATACTGAGGTTTCGCCAGTAAATGCGATTTTTTCACCGTAAAGTGTCATGAGACTAAAATTAGGAAACATGTCTACAGTTGAACCAGTACGGCGCGTTGCTGAAGTTAGCTTTGTGCTGTTGAATGCAAGTACATTCGTTGAACTCCAACTGCTTTCAGTACTCGCTTTATCATCCAAAGAAAATAAGCTAATTTGAGATTTGTAACTACCTTTTGTTTGATTAATGGTTGCATATATATTATTAAATGTTATCTCTCCGGATTGTAAATCTAACGTTGTTGCATTATTTAAACTGGTTATTTTATTTCCTCTAAACATATCAGATGTAATACTGCCAGCCTTTATTTTGTCTGCTGTAATACTACCAGTTGCTAAATGGTTAGTCGTAATCGCTCCCGTAGCAATATTCGCAGCAGTAATTCCGCCAGTCTTAATCTGGCTACTGGTAATCGTACCACTTGCAATTTGACTAGCTGTAATACTACCTGCTTTGATTTTGGCTGCATCTAACGTACCAGCTATAATACGGTCACCATTGATACTGTTCGCTGTCATTTTGTCAGTCGTAACAGCCCCTGCCTTAATTGCGTCAGCTGTAATCGCATTGCTTGAAATCACGTCAGCAGTAATGATTTTACCGTTCAAATGTGCCGTAGTAATCGATTTGCTGGCTATCTTATCGCTAGTAATCGCACCACTAACAATCATGTTTCCTTTTACATTAATCTTGTCAGAAAACAGATTAATAGCGTTTTGGTTAACAGCAAAATAAGAACCAATCGCATTAGCAACATCAGTCGTTGACTTGCCAGCCTTCATAACGATTCCATCTGTATTAATCGTCAAACTAGCACTCTTAACCGTTGATTTATCCAACGCAGACACACTAGCACTAATGGCGTCAGTCGTCTGTTTGATTTCAGACTGCGCTGTGGCTAACTTACTGTCATAGTCTTCGGGAGCAGGTGTCCAGTCCGTTGGTATGTTGCCTTTTTCCAGTTTTATATTCTTGATAATATAACTAACACCGTTAGCACTAGACATGCCTGTCAAATAGACAACTTGTCCACCTATATTTGCTGGTAAATTCTGGAGACGTGTGAGTATACAGCTTACTTTCGTCCATTTGTTAGCAGCTGCAGCATTCATAGTTGCTACAGTTGTAAGTCTATCGCTACTATCACTATCCGTAAGCGTGGCTTTGAACGTAACGTTCACGCTTGGATATACGTCAAATGATAAAACATATTGAGTATCTGATTCTATAAGCTTAGACAGTACGCCGCTACAATAAATTACACTGTAACCACTCTGCACAGTTGCAGTTCCTTTCGTTAGTTTCACCGCATTGATACCTTCAGAACTAACAGATTCAATCGTTTTGTCACCAACTTGCATAACCCAATTCCAACCAGTTTTTCCCTGATTCGTTTTCGTCAGTAAATTCCGACCGCCAACGCTTGTAGGTATTCTTCCCTCCACACTCGTAATCTTACTGCTCAACTCATTAGCTTTAGCTATGATATTGTTTTCAGCAGTTGTCACACGACCGCTTAACGTATTGAAATCTGTTTGTGATACTTTGGCACTTAGACCAGTTGATAATGAATTAATCGAGTTAGTGTGTGATGTAATTGTGTTGCCTTGCGACGTTACTTGCGTGCTAAGCTGTTCAAGACCGTTAGCGGTTTGAGTGAGAGTAGTGTTTAGTTTAGTGATGTCTGATTCGGTGTCTTCAACTGCTGGTTTTGGCGCAGTGGCGATTGTACCATCTTCTAATTGAACATCACGCAAATAGACAACATCTCCAACTTCCCAAGCATTGTTATTACTTACTGAATAAAATACGAAGGAATAACTTTTTCTAAAATTAGTTGTACTTGAATACGAAAAACGTTGCCAATCAGTAGAAACACCAAAAGATTGTACACTTTCGGTAAAAACTTCGACACCTAAGTTCATCTGAATAGACTTACTCGCTTTAACATCTATTGAGTAAGTCATTTTTTTGTTTTGCCACTCCGTCCCACGCAAATCAATAAGAACTTTGTGAATTCCACCTGCTCCCGATTGAGTACATGTAGCTCTTAAACATTGACCGCTCTTTGATGTGTTATCTGGAATGATTTCAAATTCCCATTGACTAAGAACGCTTTTCCACCCTGATGTTGTTAAACCATAATTTTGAATATAATTCCGTCCACCAATTGTTGTCGGTATCTTACCCTCGACTGCTGAAATGCTAGTCTTTAATTGACTAGCTGTTTGGTCGAACTCCGACTTATTCTGTTTGACCGTACCGTCTAACGTTTGTAAGTTGGACTGTAAGCTAGCGTAGTTTTGGTCTGCAGTTTGCTTGTATTTAGCAACTTTCGATTCAATGTCGGCTTCATTTTGGTTATAATCTTCGACTACTGCAGATAAGTAGAGGTTAAAGTTTTCAAGACTTACAGCTGTGTTAAGTGGAAGAGTATTATTTAAACGAATGAATACATTATCCGTTTTGTAGCTGTTACCAGCACCACTCAAGTCAAACTTCAAATCAAAGTGTTGTAAGGCAGTTGTGCCACCTTTGAATGTGATGCCACCGCTGTTATACCAAGGACTAGCACTAAAATGCACATACGTTTTAAAATTTGATGGCAAAGCTGGATTAAAAGCAATATCAAAAGACATTCTCACGTAGTTTTTAGTAAAACGAGTATCATTTTGCCAAAAGTCATCATCAATATAAGTTCTGACGTCTTGTGTTTCTGTACTGTTAATGTAGTATTTACGTGATTTTGAATTTTTGAAATAGTTTCGACTACCGATTTTCAAAGTTTCAAACTTCGCATTAAGCCCATTCAAACCAGTTTCTAAAGTAGCTGTTTTTTGATTGGCGCTATTAGCTGTCGTTTTAACTTGTGATAGCGTTGTCTTCGTGCTCGTCAAATCATCTTCAACGGTTTTAGTTCTGGCAGTAACGCTAGTGATATTTTGGGTATTACTATCTACTGTCTTGCTTAACTCGCTGACAGTCGTCTTCGTACCGTTTGCAGTTTCTTCAACTGTTGAGACACGTTTAGTTAGTTCAGACTGTGCGCTAGCTTGTGCAGTCAACTGACTAGCTTGTGCTTGCAAGTCCTGCTTAGCTGTGCTCAAATCATTAGCTACTGTGGTGAGTTGCTGTTTGGCTTCACTCGCTGACGTTTTAGCTGCGTTTGCAGTTGACGTTGTGGCAGTTAAATCAGTTTTGACTTTGGCTAAGTCAGATTTTAAACTGTTGGCAGCCGTGTTCGCTTGTTTAGCAACTTCTGCTGTTGCTTGATTGATTTCATCAGCGTATGCCTTAGCGTTTGATTCTGCTTGCGTTTTAGCTGTGTCAATCTGCGTTTCAAGTTCTGCTTTTGAGGTGGCGAGTTCGTTTCTAACACTGTTTTGATATTCAAGTGATTGTTGCAACATCTCATTGCTGACTTTTTTGAATTCTTCATCAGCATATTTTAATTGTTGTTGCACCTCGGCTTGGATTTGTGTTGATTTCTGATCAATTTTTTTAGTAACAAAACTTCCGTAAGTGTATTGTGCATCACTTCCAGCTACACTATCAGCACTAATCGTACTTGTTAAACCACCACTAAAGCTAAATGATTGATAAAGCACTGGTACCTTAAGGGTTTCATCTTTGTTTGTTTTAATCGTTACCCATTGACCAACGTCTAGTTTTAAATGACCTTGATAACTCAAATCATATGGATAATAAACAATGTCTTTCAACGCATAATAAAGCAAGTTTAATGTGTCTTGTGTTGCTAATGGATTTTCAATTTCAAGTGACCTACCAGTTTGCAAGCCGACCGTTAGTTTTTCGTTATTAGTTACCTCGCAAGTGATACCAGCGATTTGATACTCTACTTCGCTTTTTTCAAGACCGTGTAAAAAATAATTATCAGCAGTAATCGTAATACCGGATTCAGTCAATCCTCTTACTTCCAATTCGCCATTACGATTAAAGAAACAAGAAAAGCCAAGCAACTGACTTACTTGACCGAGAACATCTCTAAACGTAAGTTTATCACCTGTAGGTTGGGAAACGTGTTGTTGAATGGCTGTCATTCCAAAATTATCACTAGCAAGTGTAACACCAGTCTTAGTGGCGATTTCTAAAATAACATCACGGATTTGTGCTGGGTATTTTAAATCAGTTTTAAAACTTTCATTGAGCTTAAACATTTCGTCCATAAGTTCAATTTCAGTAGTGTTGGCATTTCGGTCAATCTTAATATCGTCAATGTAATATTTCCCCATTTTGACCCATTCAACTTTACTGCCAACTAACAGACCAATTTCTGGATAGACAACATCTAGCTTTTTGAATGATTCGACAATGCTAGTAAACAGTATTGAAGCCGTACCAGCATATGTCCCGCCAGGTGTAAAGTCGTCACCAGTAATATAGCCATACTTGAAATTAGCACTCTTGATATTTTCTGATGTGAAATCACCTACTCTAATAGCCAAAGCACGGTCATTTGATAGCATTGCTTCGTTAAAAGTTACCATAAATTACCTTTCTATTAGATTGAATTTTAAACCACTCCACGGCTTAAATTTGTTAGTAAATGAATAAGCTGGCGCCGTTCTATCACCAACATAAAATGTCCGTGTTGATTGTCCAGAAATAGGGTCTGGGTAGCTCACAGTAAAAAATACAGCTGATACTGCATTAAGTATCACACTGCATTCTGATTGCGTTAACATTCCCCACTCAATTTCAAGTTTACGTTTAGTGGTTATTCTGTCTCTGACCATATCGCCGTTTGCGTTTCGACCAGTTTCACCGTCAACGTCTTGTACACCAACTTGAAAACTTTTAGGTGACACTACTGAAACGCCATTTATAATTAAATTACTCATTGAACCTCCTAAATCTTAAGCAGTATTTGACCTGCTCGTTGTTGTTCTTTGTTGATTTCCTTAATAGCAATTCTTCCAAATTCACTACCACCGATTTGGATAATGATGTCACCGTCACCTGAAAAGCCTGACTGTTGATTACCAGACCCCAGAGCGTTAACAACTGCTGTGCTGACAACACGCCCCATAGTTTGAAGGAAACCAGTATTTTCAAGTGGTACGACCGCTTCTTTACCTGCTTCACCAATCATGGCAAGTGTTGGACTATCAACAATACCACCACGAGCAAGTTTAGGAATATAAACTCGACCGATGCGCCCAAGATGTACGCCTGGTAATTTATTAATGACACCGATAACACCATTAATCATTCCTATAAATGTATTCACAACATTTTCAACTGTATAAAAAGCGGAATTCATTGCCGAACGGAATGCACCAGAAACAGCCGAACCAATAGCAGTCCCAATATTAGTAAATGAACTTCTGATAGTGTTATAAATGCCTCTAAAGAAATTAGCAACACCACTAAAAGCAGAAGTTACATTCGACCAAGCCCCCCTAAAGGTGTTTCCAAACCATGAACCAATACTAGAAAAAGCATTAGTGACATCACTATAGCGTGACCTAAACCAATTCCCAATGCCAGAGAAAACATTTTGAACGTTAGAATATGCAGTATTAAAGTTTTGACTAAACCAATTGCCGACATTTGAAAATGCTTTAGTAATATCGTTATATCTATCGGTAAACCAATTACCAATAGATTGGAAAATATTAGTTAAGCCAATCCAGGCTTCTTGAAATCTTTGAGTAAACCATTGTCCAGTACTAGAGAAAGCTTTTACAATATCATTCCAACGGTCACTAAACCATTGACCGATTGGACTAAATATCTTAACAATACCGTCCCAGCCTGCTTGTACAATGGCAACAATGGTATCCCAAGCCGCTTTGAAAAGTCCAATAAGAGCATTCCACAACATCATGACAAGAGATTCTAGAACGGTAGAGAAACCAGAGAAGATTTGCTTGATACCGTCCCATGCCAATGACCAATCACCAGTAAAGACACCTTTAAGAAAGTCGTTGATGCCTTGAAGAATATCAATAACTCCACCAATAATATCAGCAATCTTACCCCAAACATCAAAGAAGACGTCTGCTAAATATTGAATAGCAGGTGCTAATATTGGAACTATCCACTCTGCTAGCCAATTAAAGAATGGTTGTAATACATTTTCCCAAATAACTTTTAAATCGTCTATGATGTCTCCGAAATAATCTAACGCTTTTTCAATCATCGGTTGAATGTGGTTAGACATTAAGTCAGAGAAACCTTGCCCGATATTATCAAGCACTGGTTGGATATAAGTATTCCAACTATCTAGGAACGTTCCTACGATTTCTGACCAACCACTTGCCAAAGAATCAACAAACGGTTTGATATGTTCGTCATAGGTCGCATTGATAGCAGACATAGTATTTTTAACTAAATTTTTTAGCGAAGCAAAAGCTGGTTCAGCCGCCGAAAGTAATCCTGTTAAATTACGAGTAATTTTGTTTTGATTTTCAGTCAAGATAGTATCAACAGCACCAAACATATCACGCAAAGACTTAGTGTATAACTCTGCTATTCCCATTCCTGCATAGGTGAACGCCGAAATAATATGACTACCTATATCAGTAGCTGGTGTGCTTGTAATAGTGTCATAGAATATTTGCCCAAGCGCTTGTGCAATATTTCCAATATGTGCTACTAGGTCGCCAGATATTTCGAATTGCCTAATTAGCCAACTTTTTATGTCAAATTTGGTTTCATTGAGCGATTTATTAAGGCTTTCAGCGATAAATACCGCAATTCCCATGATGACATTGGCTATAGCTCCTGTTGTTTGCCCTAAAGCATAAGCTAATTTTTCACCAAATTTCGCAGCGGCTGCTAATACCGTTCCATCTTCAAAAATATCTTTTAATGACTGCCAAATACCTTTTAGAGCTTCCTTGAAACGTTCAAGACTGTCAGCCCTAAACGAAACATTAAAGCCGTCTTTAAACAAATCTTTTAGTTTTGAAAGATAGTCTAATAGAGGTTTTAATGTTTTGTCCCAACCATCAAAAATACTCTTAAAATTGTTGTCTAAATCTTCAAGCTCAACTTCTGGTAAAATATCACTTCCACCGTTAGCACCAGAATCGCCTTTTCCTGAACCATTAGAAGGTGAACTTGAATTAGGGCTAGATGAATCAGAATCATTTGAACCAAGACTATTAATTTCATCAAAACTAGCCAGACCAAGTAGCTCTTTAACAGCTTTCTTAGCACTATCTGCCGTATCATCTAAGCTATCAGCGATACCACTTGATGCGTCATCTGCGTCACCTAAGCTGTCCGCAACATCATCTACAGCGCCTGCTGCATCATTAGCATTATTAGTTAGACCGCCAAAATTTTTAGACAAAGAATCCAACGCACTATTCTTAACCTTTGCCTTTTTATTAAACATCAAGCTAACAAATTCAGCTAGTTTAGCTGTAGCGTTCTTTAATGCCATTGCTAGTGAGTTTAAAATTGGCATAACAGCATTAAGAATTGGCAACAAAGCACTACCAATGTTTAATGCTGTATCTTTTAAAAGTGACTTGAATAAGCTAACACGACTATTTACGGAATTGGAAAGTGTATTACCATATTTCGCCGTTGCTTGTTCTAAAATAGCCATTAATCGAATTTGTTGTTGTGTGTTGTAGTCCAACTGTTGCCAAGATTGCCCATTTGCAAAACGTTTAAACGCATTTGTGGATTCAATCATGGATACATTGACGTTGATTCCTAAATCTTCAATAGCTTCAGTATTACCAAGTAACCCAGAGCGAATACGCTCCATAACATCCGTAATACTTCGTCCAGTACCCTCCGCAATAACGGCTGATGTTTGTAACATTTTACCTGTATAGGCGCTTAGTTTACCAGAATCCTTAATAAAACCACTAAATAAATTGGAATAAACGGATGCATATTGTGTCGCATCTGAAATGGACATATTCATTGCATTAGCGTTGTTTTCAATCCATTTTAAGAATGTTTGTGAGCTCTCGCCCATTTGACGCTTAATTTGGTTCACAGAAGCCGTTACTTTCAACGCCATTTGTGTCGAATACATACCGACATCAACCATTTTTTTGCCAATGTATGCAAAAGCAGTTATCTTAGCGAGTTTACTAAAAGCATTTTTAATACCAGATGTACTACTTTGAACCTTGTTATTTGAGCTCTTTACCTTACTTTCAACTTCTTGCATCTTTTGTTTAAATGGTGCAATTTTAGCGTCAATAACAACTTGAAGTTCCTCAAGAGTCATGCTCATGTGCGTCCTCCTTTCTAAAATGATTATTAAACTGTGTTGCAAACGCACGCATGCGTTCTTTGTGCATTAATAAATCACGTTGCCTACGTTCTTCTTCGACTTGTTCACGCTCTTTATCAAATAAATCTGGTGCATATTCCCAAACCTCTAATGGTTTAGAATCAGAAGACAGTAAACAAGAAACATGATTAGCAATCATTTGTGATAATTGATAGTTATTTATAATCTGTTCTTTTCGTTTTTGTGTATAGACACGATTATAGCTATCAATTAAATCAACGATTTCAGCAACCGTGTACTCCCAAAAGTCAAAAGGACTGCCCTTGATGTCCAAAAACATAGGATACAGTCCATTGATATAATCTTTAGCAGAAATAATTTCGACAGATGTTGTCACTTCACTGTGGTTAGCGTCGCTTGTTCGTCCGTCGTTTCTTTCTGTTTTGGCATAAAACCCGAATTTTCAAAAAGTGGGATAATAACGTCCATTAATAAAGAAGTTTGGTCACCACCTGCATCAACGTAATCGTCGTGCATGTCGTAAACATCATCTAGTGTGACACCATGCTCAAATTTTTGCAAAGCGCCGTGAATAACCACCAACATCACTTTAAGTGGTGGCAAAGGAAAATCTTCATCTTGGCGTGGCATGAATACCTTGAGAAGATTGACTCCCAATTTTTCTTCAACTGCAACTGCTTGACGTGTTGTCAAACGTAATTTGTGTTCAACTTCGCCGATTTTCCAAGTTGTGTATGGTAATGACATTTAATTATCCTCCGATTGGGTCTGTAAATTCAAGTGCTGATTGCAACGCAATGCTTGCTGTAAATTCAATAACACCATTGACAGCACCGCTACCGATTTTAACTGAAACTTGACCAGAAAATAGAACTTTAGTACCGTCTGGGTATTTATGTTCAAAGTTGGTAATTGTTCCTGCTTCTTGTAATTTACGCAAGACACGGTACGAATCAGTTTCTTTAGTATTTGAAAAAGCAAATTTGTATTCCAATTCGCCTGCATCACCAATACCAAGTTCGTATTGTTTAACTGAGTCTGCCAATGTAGTGTTATCTACTTTTTCTGGATCAACCCCAATTTCAGGGACTTCTTTCAGTCCTGTCAAATTCGTAAAACTAGTTTTACCAGAAGTTGAGTAACCTAGTGTAATTCCATTTGCTAACATAAATTATCCTTCCATTCTTTGTTGATAAACAAGTTCAGAGTTAAGGTCAACAATACCTTCAAAACGCATTAACTTGTGACGTAAATTGCTAGGGTCTGGCACATCTTGGCAAGTCGTACGTTTAAGTCCCAAACTTGCAAAGATAGAGTTGATAGACGTAGCCATATCACTTGTTGTATCGTTGTTAAAGATATCGACCTTATATCTGACATATGTTTTTTGTTCTTGGTTATCGTATTGTTCATAAGGCTTATTTTCCTCTTCTAAATAGATAACCACTGGGAAATGTTCCCAATCATCTGGATAAGTGTCTGTGACATTATCCGTGAGCTTCTCAAGCTCTTTATAAATAAGCGGTTTAATATTAATCATTTGACAATTTCCTTTATCCTTTTGTTAACGTAAGTGCAAATATACTGTGAAACACGTTTCTCGTTATTTTTCAATGCAGGGTATAGATAAGGCTGTGCCGGCTGACCATACATCTTATAAAATTCACCTACTTTTTGGAAGTGGTATGGTCCTACATCAATTTGACTTTCATGAACATACCACGGCGTCGAACGATAAGAGACACTGATTTCTGGTGAAATACCTGAATGGTTAGCTTGTCCAACTGGTCCTGTTCCAAGTTCAACGTATATACCATATTCTTTCGTAACGTAAACAACTGCTATCGCTTCACCAACGCCTTTAGCTTCGGCTTTTACTTGTATGCCTTCGTTACGCAATTCACCCGAATTTACGGGGGCTCCTAGCTTAGCTTCACCTTGTACCATTTTCCCACCACCGTTGACAGCCGTCAAAACAATATCTGTAGCCGCTCTGCTGTCAGATAGCCTGTGTAACTTTGCAATCAATTTATCAGCATTAACGATTTCTGACATCTTCTAACTCCAACACCTTGTGATTGCTGTAGGTTTTTATTGAAATGACTTTATGTGTCACGTTATCACTATCAATACATAGCCCGTCAAGCTCATTAATCGTTGTATCACGTTCAACCAAAGCATTTAAAATATAGCTTAATCGTTGTCCGTATACTTCTGCTTGTACATTGCCTGACGCTGGCCATATTTCTACATAAATCGTAACACCTTCATCACTATAGCCAGTCCTTTTTAGACCCTCGTTAGTTTTAACCGTCTGATGTTTCTTTAGTAGATACGGTTTCAGTCTGTTCTTTTTCAAACGCATATCCGCCCACCTTTGCTAATCGGTATTGATTAATACTAGCTTTTAATGTCTCTGAAACACCGTCTTTATAGCTGACCGATACACCACCTTCACTACGTGATGATTCACCTTCGCTACCTTGTTTGTTGTACAATTCCAGAGCCAATTCAAGCTGTAAACCTTCCAAAACTGGAATTAGTTTTGTTCGGTTCGTCATTGTCAAAATAATATTTTTAGCCCGCAAAAGTAAAGGCGAAAGTAATTTTGAATCACTCTCGCCAGTTAACGTTTGTAAAGTTTCAAGATTGTCCATGAAACCTCCTTACTTGTTACTTAGAAGATTTCTTATCTTCCTTAACAACTTCCACGACTGTATCAGTTTTGACGCCCTGCGCTTCAAGGTTTTTAGATAGTTCTTTGAAACGTTTCTCAGTCACTTCAATAACTGCTCCTTTGGGACGCAAAACTTTTGCTTGCCAGTCGTGGAAATCTTGCAACACTTTTAATTTAACCATTTAGCGCCTCCAAAAGTTCCTGTTTTGTCAAAGTGCTATAACCCTCAACACCACGTTGCTTAGCTAATCCTTTTAGCTCTTTAACGTTCAAATCTGACAAGATATCAGTTTCTTCAACTTTCGCAGTTTTTTTAGGCAAGTAATGGCGTCTTAGTAGCATTCCCATAAAAATACTCCTTATTCTGTCCCGCCAAATTTGACAACTTTTGATTGGTCATATAGATAAACACCATAGTGTTCATCACCAGTAATGACAGTTGTCTTCTTGATAATGTCGCGGTCTGTTTCAATAGCAACGTTACGTTTCAAGTTGATAACGAATGCACCGTATTTAGCTTCGTCATCTGGATCTGTTTGTTTAGCAGATACTTGCACAAGGAAACCTTTGCCTTGTTCTACTTTCTTAGAACGGACAATTTGAACGCCACCAGCTTCACCAAACGTACCAGACACAACCATTTCTGCGCCAAGTTCTGAACCTTTAACCCATTCTTTGCCAATATTCGCTTTTAGTGAAATGGCATCTTTTGGATTGATGACAGCGACATAACGTACATCTTCTTCATCTTCAAAAATTTGAAGTGCTTTGTCAATTGTTTCAAGTGTTGTTGGTGCTTCAGCAACGTGTTGTGTAGCTGTTTTAGCAAGTTCCACAATGTCATTATCAATTTTGTTAGCAATAGCCAAGCCGAGTTGATAAGTTGCTTGTCCGATAGGGTCACCAAGTCCAGATAAAACAGCTTCGTCGGTAATTTCATACCCTTTACCAGCTTTTTTGATAGTCATTGTTGTCTTTTTAGTTGTCAATTGGTCAAGTGGAATAGCTTCCCCTTCGGCAACATCTGTAGCATCACCTGCATACTCGAAAGCTGGAACCGTTAGAACGCTTCCTGGTTGCCCTTCAAGTGCTGTTTCGACATAAGCAAGCGGTGTAAATTTCAATAGTTTTGGAAGTTTAGCAGAAACCATATCTGCCATAACTTCTGGATTAATCATGTTTGCTAATTTAGTAGTTCCTGTTGGCATAGTTTAATTATCCTTTCAGTTTGTTATATAGTTCAGGATTACGTTCGAACAGCTCATTACGGCTCTTATAACCCATTTTGTCAAACTGTTCTTTGGTAATTTCAGCTGGTGCACCTGGTGCTTTTTTAATTGTTTTGCCACCCTTAATACGTTCTGAAACACCTTTTTGAACAGCTTCCTCCCAACTCTTTTGTAGTTGGTCAATTGATTCATGTACACTATCTGCATCAGTCAAATTGACGTTGTTAACTAATTCAATTGGTAAGCCACGTTCGCTTAGAATAGATTTAGCTTCTGCTGTCAATTCACGTTTATTGATTTCTGCTTCACGGTCAGCCAATTCTTGCTCACGTTTTTTAAGTTGATATGCTTGTTTATCGTCAGCGTTCATCTTAGCTAACTTTTTAGCTTCAGATTCTTTAGCTTCTTGGTCAGCTCTCCATTTTGCAAATTTCTTGTCGATAATGGCATCAACATCTGCGTCTGTGTACTTTTTCTCGTCTTGTGATTCTGATTGTTCAGACCCTGCAGCAGTCTTATCAGTTTCTACCACTTCAACGTTATCGTTTTTTTCTGCCATAATTGGCACCTCCTATGTTTTAAGTCGTCCCCGACTATTAAATCCATAGCTTTTAACGTCTTCCATGCCTGGACAAAATAAAAGCAGTATTACTACGACTATTCTTTTAGAGCTTTAATAACTTCCTTGATGAATGCTTTAATAAAAGCCAAAATAGACGTTATTAATACAATCAATAAAAACACTACTGTAATAAAGCCAAATAAAAAACTGGCTAATTGCCAGATGAAATTTACCATAAATTTTATCTCCTTTTAAGCATAAGAAAAGCACCTAATCAAATTGACTAAGTGCTTATGATTTCTATTTGTTTAATATTGTCTTCTGAGTACGATTGATTGTCTATGACGATTTCATCTTCGCCATCAATATCATAGCCATCAAACCAATCAGAAACTTTACCAGCCACAGACGTACCATCATTTAAAATGATACGAACATCTTTATTTATATATTCCCACAATTTCATGAGGCACCTCCTTTAGTTTTATTATCGCTTGGTATTCTTGGAACTAAATGCGTTGTCGATTTTGAAATATGTATTGTGAATTCATCAGTCGCAATTGGGTTAGCTCCTGTTAAATCATGAATGCAATAAGCTACACCACTCTTAGTATCTATTTTAATAATAGCACTATACTGACCACTCTGTCGTCTAATAATTGTGCCGTTCAAATAATTATCGTTTATAATCTTTTGGACAGTCGCATTATCCACAGTAAGATAACCTGGTATTGGTTTTCCTTTTGACTTATTATGTTGTACATAATTATTATAAGCTTTATGATTTTGAGTGTGCCTATTTTGTTTGTCTTGATTAATAGTCAAAGACAAATCACCATTATTTATGTGTTCTTGCAGACGTGATTTAAGTCTTAACTGCTTGTATCCCTCAGCATTATTATACTTTAAATCAACAAAATCTGCCAGCGTTTTAGGAGTTCTTTCATCCCCTAAAATGTCTTTGTATTTGATGTATTGTTGGTTAGCTCTATCAATATCAGACTGTTTCAAACCGTCAACTTTATACAACGGTTTTACATGTTTAGTGTACCAGTCATCATAAGTCATATCAGCTGGAACAAGTATGTTTTTACCTGTTTTAGGGTCCTTCGCACGTCGTTTCTTACCTTTAGCCCACTTATCATCAAAGTAAGCAATGGTTGTCGAACGACACCAAGGGTGCATAGGTGGATAGTTAACGCCGACTGTCGCTTCTTTCGTTTTATAAACCATTTGGTCATGTTCACGGCAAATAGTCGACGTCCTTAAGTCAAGCGTAGCTACAAATTGATATTGACTGATGTCAGCTTCATCATAGCTTTTTAGTTCCATTTGACCATGATAATAAGCTGATTCTGTTCGAACCAATCGCCTTGAAGCATTCTTCCCAACATCAAAACGTTGTGAAATAATATCAGCAATATCACGAGTGCTACGCCCAGTCATAAGCCCAATTAAAAGCTCGTTTTTTAGGCTATCTGCTAGCGCCTGTGTGTTGTTCCAAATTCTGCTTGAATAATTATCCCCATACCAATTAGAACGCTGTAAACACGAAATCTCACGCTCCGGTAAGGTGTTAAAATCATATGCAACACCAAGGCGTTTTTGAAGCTCGTAAGTATGATGATAATAACTATCATTCATGAAATCAGAATAATAAGTATCCGATTGTTGCTTTTCGCTTTGATATACCTTGTTAGAAATATTATCAATCTGTTTCTGCAAATCATTAAAGCGATTAATTCTAAAAGCAAAAGCTGGGCTGTCTAAATCAGCTAACAATTGATTAATGTTTGAATTATCTGGTTGTGCTTGAAGCTGTCGTTTAAGATTATCAATTGTCTTATCATCTTTTATTGTCTTTAATACTAAACGTGCTTCTTTTTCAGTCAAGCCATAATCACGTTGAAACTTATCAAATACTTTGTTAGATTGTCTGGTTAAATAACGTTTGGCTTCGTCGTAAATGGCGTCAAACGAATCTGCTTGTTTTTCTGCTTTATCCATTTGATTAAAGATAAGCTGTGCTTTACGACGTTCCCAGTAGCTTAACTTCTTACTCATCTACATCATCTTCTTCGTCTAATGGCAAATTTTGGACAAATGCAGGCGCTTCGTCAGTCTTATTTTCTTGTTCTTCCTCAAGCGCTTTTAATTCTGCATCTGGATCTTCGACAAACGGCAATAAAGAAATCAATTGACGAAGACTAACCTTGCCATCAAGATTGTTGATGATTTGAGACAATTCAAGCAAATTCTTAGGCAAACCACGCTTATATTGTGGTACGATTGCTTTTGCGTCAAGTGCAATTTGTTTTAAACCTAAATAGTTACAAAATAGCTTAATACGCTTACGAAGTGACTTACTATAATGCTGTTCTTTAGTCTTAGTAATCATTTCTAAGCCCAACAGCTTGTACTCCATAGCCACACCAGACACATTACTAGCGAAATTCTCATCTGTTAAATTAGGAACATGACTAAATGTGTAAATGTCTTGTTTCAACGCTTTACGCAACACCTCAATAGCATTTTCATCTAGCACATTATTTAAGAAATCTGCCTTAGCATCTGGTGGTAATTCAAGCAAGCCTTCCTCACTCAAAATCTGCATAGCTTCGCGTGCTTCCTCTGCACTATCTGCTAAACTAGCACCGTAAAGCACCAAAATAGAATTGATAGCTTGTTCTTTATCGTTCACACGATTAGCAGTCAATGAATTATAGGCATCAATCAAACCTAGCTGTTGCTCATAATCACCAATCATTAAACTATTGTTTCGATACTCAACGATAGGAATAGCGCCCATATGATGTTCTTCTGGTGCTGATGACTTATTATTAACGTCCTCAAAACCTCGCAAAGTCATCTGATAATGGTAATTTTCCGTTAAAACCTCTGCTTTGTATGTGGTATTTTGACTAACATCATCTATAATATCATAATAATAAACAGCAAATAGCGGACATTGTTCGATAGAGTCATCATAAACAATAAATGTATTTTCTGGCTCAAGACTTCGAACGCTTAACTCTACTTCATCTTCCTTTGCATAAATAAATTCATATGCACGACCATAAATAGCCATATTTAAAGCATTTTCGTTATCTACATGGTCCACATCTGCTTTATCAAACGCATTAAGCAACGGTTCAATATCTGCTTCTGACGTATTCGTGTATGTGATACTGTTACCCATGAAATACCCAGTTGACGTGTCGGCAATATCTTTAGCGTGATTAGCAACTGTTTTAAAGTTTGGTAAATTTGACCGTCGTTTATGATTTAAAATATCATGCTTTCCAAGGTAGTAATCTTTCAACGTTTTCAGCCGTTTGCTTTCTGAAGCATGAACGGTGATAAGTTTATAAATAATGTCAAGATTTAGGTTTTCTTCGTCGTATTTGCTACGAGAATAAATCAATGTATCGTCCTGCATGTGACTCCTTTCTATAAACCATAAGCTGACTTACGTCGAACTTTAGCTTTTGTTTTAATTTTGTTATTAATACTTTCAACAATACCTGTTAGAGCATCTGCTGCGTCATCATGTGCGTTTTTACCTTCACGTTGGTAAGACATCAGTTCCTGATAAAGTTCAGGCCATTTGTGACGCCAATTCTCTGGAAAGTAAATGTGTTCAATCGCCCATGTAGCATTTGTCAAAATACGAGCTTGTTTATTTTGCGATTGATGAAACCAATTAAAAAGCGTGTAATGGTTGTTGTATTGTGTTTTAGTTAACCTTTCAACATTACGGGCAAAACCACGACCACCATTATTACTTTCAATATCGCATGTATTGACTTCATGCTTCGCTAATTTTCTGGCAAGCAATGGTTCGGTGACTTCCATTGGCTCTTTAGTAAAGACAATATCAAGAATATAAGCTTCATTGTCAGATGTCACACCGTAAATATAACTTGATAGATAGTCGCTTCCTGTATCCGCTGTATCGGTATAAGCACTAATACGTTTGAATTTAGGTCTTGTATCATAAGTTTTAAATCCAGAATACAAACGACCTTTTAAGTCAATTGGTTCTTGCTGGTAGTTAGCAGAAGCTATGTCAGCTCCCATGGTTTTAGTCTTTTGAAAATAAGCTTGTTTACTTAGGACTTCATCACAAAGCATGGTATCTGTCGCTTCATCATAAGCTTTCATGCTGATATGCTTGACCTTGTAATCAGACTTAGGAAGTTCAATCAGCGCCTTACCTGCCAAATCTTGCGAATGCCAACGTGTCATGATAATAATAATTTTCCCACCTTCTTCAAGACGAGACAGCATAGTATTTGTGAACCACTCCCAATGCTTTTCCAGGACAGTAGCGTTGTTAGCTTCTTCAGCATTTTTGATAAGGTCATCAACGATAATAATATCAGCACCAAAACCAGTCGCTGTACCAGTTGGACTGGTAGCCAGATAATTGTTATAGCCACCCTCTAAACTCCACAAGTTCATAGCGGCATCACCATATTTGATATGCGTATCTGGAAAAATGTCATTAAACACAGTAACGTCTTTATCTGCTTTCGTTTCTTGAATAGCATTTCTGACATTCTTTGAAAACACAGTTGATAACGTTTCGTTGTATGAGCCAGTCATTATCTTTTTGTTATTGTCATTTCCAAGTAACCATTGAACAAACATGCCTGCCGTCCTTGATTTTCCGTGCCTTGGCGGTTCATTGATAACCAAAACGTTATGCTCATCATCACTTAAAAAGCCTTGCAAATCATTGCAAAGCTCAACTAAGTATTTACGAGACGGCTTATAGAAATCACTTGCCATTAGATGACAATAATAAAAGAAATCACGACGAGCTAACTCAAAACGTGCTTGCTGTTTGATTGCTGTTTTATCCATCATCAATCAACTTCCTTAACTCATCTGTTGTCAGTCCCTCAAATGGATTAGACTGGTTCACATCAGCCCTAACATTAAGCTGTTTAGGTTCTTCCATACCAGCGTAATCAAGTATCATTTTAGCGGCATTTAAACGTGCTTGAGGTGATGCATCAACGTCTTGCAAAATATCAATTGTTTTATCAACTGCAATAGATGCCAAACCCGAAAAGCGCCTTTTTAACATACTCTTTTGCGCTTCGATTAATTCATCAGCAAATGCTAAAATTTCAACGTTTTTCATATTGTTGTAAGCTTGTGTATCAGCTGATTTTTCTGAATAACCAGCATAACGTGCTGCTTGACCTTGCTTCATACCTAAAGCAATCCCTTCAGCAAATTTCTTTTGCAGTTTCGTTAACGTCAATTCATCACCCCCAATCTAAAATAAAAAGCCACACAAACGTGTGACTGTCAGAGGAATAGTGGGAACTGCACCCACATATCTAAAGTAAAAAATTTAGTGCACTATCTATTTGTGCTATATTCCAACAGTTTGCCCAAAAGGCTGTACAGGCAAACACCGATATACTCAACCTGGATTGTATACCGTTTTTCAGCTATCCGCTCACGGGATATTTTTCACTTCCATTTATTTTTCAATGACAGCCGACGTGGCTCAGCTCATTTCAGGACTGTAAACCATAACAAATAAGGACGAGAAAGACCCTCAATAATCCTCGTCCTTATCTTCAAAACCTTGATGATAACATAATATCGCATTTTAGGTGACAAAAATATCGTGTTTTTTGTCATTTTTACGAAAAACCATAAAAATCAGCAAAAATTTCTAAAATTCGTTGACGTTTTCGGTAAATTGTCTTGATTGACATGTGCATTTTACCAGCAATGGCGTCCCAGGTATTCACGCTACCTCTTGCCCAACGTAACCAGAAAATGCGTTCCATATCGTCGTCTAACATATTCAACGTATTCTCCACTGCGTGTTTCTGCGCATACAAACTATTTAATCGCTGGTCACTATCCCAACGCGCTATAGTCGTTTCTGTTGTTTTAGACACAACATTGGTACGTCCACCCCCCACATTTTCGTCTATATTTGGAACGTCACTAATTTCTAGCTTTCTCACAGCAATCTTATGGTCAATGCTCACATAATCAAACAATAGCTCATCAAGTGCTTTTAATTGTGAATTACTCAATTTTCCCACTACTTCACAGCTCCTTTATGATATAATATAAACGTCATTTATATATATCTTAGGTCCTTGCGTGTGCAGGGGCTTTTTGTGTTTCCACAAAACGGGCAGGCGCACGACCCAAACATTGAATTACCATGAGGAAATATAGCAGCGCCTTGCATAATAACTAACTAGCGATAATTAGCGTTAGATTGATTTAATACAGAAAGATTTTAAGGAGTTCCTCTTTTCTATTTTTGATTTCGCTATGTTGCTAGCAAGTAACCCGATAAACTTCACTAGCGAATATACTAATTTGTGTAAGAAGGAGTTTTTTTCACCTCACAAAACCATATAAAATATTTCGGGTTATGCCTATGCGTGAAATCGAATCACGCTCAAGACCATCATAGGCACCGAATGATTATTTTAAAAAATCTGGAAAATACAAAGGAGTTCTAGACTGCCGACTAGTAAACAGTCATCATTGAACCTACTTTCTTTTTTTATTTTTAATTTTCTAGTCTAATAGCAAGAGCGAGAGTTGCACTCACTCATTCAGCTTAGAACTTCATTGCTACAGATTTTTAATAATGAATTTGACTGTTGCAATGATGCACCAAATACATAAAATTAAAAGAAATATAAGTGCTGTAATACACACTAAGTTGAATATTAATTGTATTACTAACCACATGAAATCAATCATTATTGCCTACTCCTTTCGCTTGCTTGTCTAGCCAGTCCCAGATTAAGTGAAATTGACCGTTAACTAATTCATCATTACCGTATTTCTCGCAGATAGCCACAATGGACTGATTAGCCCATTCCCAGTAAGCGAGACTTCCAAAACCAACTTCTTGTGATTTTATATTGCTAGCCATCATCCATGCTGTGACTTCATTTTGAAAGAAATCAATATAATCAATCTTCATGACGCATAACCTCTTTCATTCGCTTTTCAATACGCTCATCTGGCAATTTGGCTCGTGTTAGTAATTTTTGTACCTCATTTGGTGGCACATACAGCAATTTAGCAATCTCAAGATAGCTTTTAAGCTGCTTTTCTTTCGTCCACGCAATGAACGCATCTAAGGTTTCTAGCGCATTTTCTGTGTGGTGTTCTGAAAACGTCACAGCGTGTTTAGCTCTTAAGTTATTCATATGTTTACTCATAAGTTTTCCAACCTCACGTATATTCCAACTGTGTCAGCCCAAAACTTTTCGATTATCTCACTAGCCACTCTTGAATCATTGACATAGAATCCCGTTCTTTCCATGCAATCTTTTAGCAACTTAACAAGATTATCTGTATCAGGCTTTGTATGCTTGTACTGACCGTTAGTCGTACCTTTGATTTTTGGAAACAGCCATTTAGTCGTCAACCTCAACGGACCGTCTAGCGGTTCATCTGGTGCATATGGTGCTAACAATTCCATGAACATTGCCCGCGTTTCCATTAGTTGGTCTGGCTCATAGAATTGTGGCTTACCATGTATAACACGAACTTTCTTTTGCTGGTGAGTAACTGTTGGAATTTTCTTCATTGGGATAAAGAATTCAATCATCTTTTACCTCTGTAATTTCGTATAAGTCATTATCCCACACACCAAGTGATCTCCAAGTGCTCTTAGAGTGCTTTATAATTTCTGGACTACATGCACGTCCGTAATGACTCCAGCCGCCATTCTTTCCAAGATAAGAATTGGTTATCTTGTTCTTAGCTATATACAACTTCTCTTTCTCAACTTCATAGCCATAAAGTTTCATTTTAACAAGTGTCTCAATTGGTTTATTTGCTATACAAACAAGCCAGTCCCAGACCTCTCTGCTCAATTCATCGCTGTCGTTATCATGTTGAACACATAGGTCATACAACTTATCTTCAAAATCATCTTTGATTGACTCATAGAAGTCTGCCACAAATTGCGGTACTACTGGCTTTTCTGGCTCGTCAATTTGCTTGATAATTTTCAAAGCATCCACCAATCCATCGCGTTTACCGTTTAAATAATCTAAACTTCCGCTACGCTTGCCATTTCTTTTTATTTCGTCTTTGATTTCTTCAATCGCTTCTTGTTTGTTCATATTTCCACCTCATTTTTCTACTTTTTGATTTATGACTGCTTTTGGTCATTCGCAGTCACGCGCTTGTCGAAAGTTGTTGGGAAATGATTTGGGCGTAGCTTAGTCGCCCAATCTTTCCTAACATTCGACTTTCACACATGCGAATCCAAAACACTCCCCAAACTTGGGGTTTACCCCGTGCTGTAGCTCACTTTTTTAATAAAAAACTGCTTAAAAGTGATTTTTTTACACGACATACATACATTACAGAAAACTGATTTTTCTACACGACATATATTGATGCTATAACATGCTATAGCTTAATAAAAAACTGCTTAAAAGTGATTTTTTTACATAGCACTTTTTATTGAAGTGTGTAGATTTTTTGCTAATTTATTTTGATGATATTCCCATTTTTTAGAACAAAATCTTCATGCTCTCTGACATATTTTTCGACAGTTCGTATTTTTACACCTGTCAAATTAGCAATGTCTTCTTTGGTGACTGGACCATCTGGGTTAAAATCTTTTTGAGTATTATATGCATCCTCTAATATTTGATTACGTTCTTCAAGGTTTTGCTCAGCTGACTTACGACCTTCACGAGCTTTTTTAGCAGCTTTTTGCCAGTTCGGCTTGTCATCTTCCAACTGAATATCCGCAAGAACGCCCGTCATATCCACATCATGCACTGGATAGCTGAACCACATGTTGACTGGTGGGAATTTCGCAAACTCACGAAGCGTCCCTTCAACACGCCATGCTGTGGCAATCTTGATAGATTCTTCGACTTGCTGGATTTCGTGCAAGTATGGCTTTCTGACCATGATGTCGTCAAGTGCTTTGTCAAAATGTTTACTCATCTGTGCGACACTTTGCAAGTCATCAAGTGTGATTTCATGCTGGTAATAGTCTAGGTTCTTTTCTTGGATAGCACGTTTAAACACGTCGCATTTCGCTTTGTCAGTACGTTGTTTAAACAGATTGTCGTTTAGTTCAAGTTCGACTAAGTCAATCAACGCGTCTGGATCACGAGCAAACACTCCCGAACCGCTAGCACGGTCCATTGATTTCTTGCCACCTTGAGCACCTTTTGAATGGTGGTGACAGTAAATCACACTACAACCTAGCTCAGTTGCTACTTTGTCAAACTGATTGGTAAAGTGTGCCATTTGGTCTGCGCTGTTTTCGTCACCTGTTAAAACTTTATAGATTGGATCAATGATAACAGCTTGATAATTCTTTTTAAGCGAACGTCTGATCAGCTTAGGTGCTAACTTATCCATTGGCACAGTCTTACCACGCAAGTTCCAGACGTCAATGTTTTGGACGTTGTTTGCTTGAAGTCCCATAGCTTCATACACATCTTTAAAACGGTGTAGCGCTGACGGTCTATCAAGTTCCAGATTGACATATAAGACACGTCCTTGCTCGCATTGCCAACCTAACCACTTGCTACCTTCTGCTATGGCGATTGATAGCTCAATCAAGGCGAATGATTTCCCAGCCTTTGACGGACCAGCAATCAACATCTTATGCCCTTGACGCAACACACCATGGATAAGCTCTGGTGCTAAGTCTGGCATGTCATCCCAGCTGTCTAACAGCCCTTCTGGGTCTGGTAAGTCATCGTTTAAATCTTCGACCCATTGGTACCATTCGTCATAATTGGCTTTACCAATGTTGGTGTCAATCAAAAATTGCTTGTGTCCGTTACGTGTGACACCTGGCATGCGTGATAGACGACTTGGATTGCGGTTTTGCGTGTCAATATCAAGACCGTTCTTCTTGCAGATTTGGTAAATATAGTCGACACGTTTACGGTATTCTTGATAATCACGCGCATCTACTTTCACGACTGCATGTAATGATTTTTTACCAGAATGAACGAGTGTTGCAATTGGTAGTTCAAGCTCTTTAAACAGCGCATATTGCTTACCGATGTCTAATGTATCTGATTCAACGAGTGCGTAACGATAATCTGTGACGTTGTCATTTTTGACGCCTTTTCCGTCAAGTGGATTGAATCGAATCCAAGCCCCCGCTTCTTCCTTATAATCACCAAAGACAGCGCCAATATCGTCAGGTGTCTTTTGCAACAACTGGATAAGCTCACCAGCTGTCCTGTCAAAATTCCCTTGTGTTGGCTTATAAATCGTGCCATTGTCTGTTTCAATTGGATATGTCGCAGTCACGTAGCCGACTAAATCCGTTGAGTCAAACAAGGTTTCTAAGTACCTGATTAAATCTTGCGCAGGTTGCCAATTTAGTGGCTCTCTAATTTCTTTTGACTCAATCCAATTCTTATCAACGATTTGATAGTCACGGTCAATGGTGTCTTCCCAATCAAGCTCATGGAAATCACCACGACCACTTGACGCAGGTTGCCAGCCATTATCCTTTGCTAGCTGCGTGATAGTAGCTCCTGTTACGACACTACCTGCTTCTTCGTTGAAAGTATCCCATTTTTTGAAACACTCTCCACGTTTATAACGTGTATCAGCTTGTGACCAGTTATCCCAGTCCATAGCGGTATAACCTTCGTGTTTCAAAGCCATACCAATTTGGCACCAAGTCGCATAATCTACCATGGCAGGATTGATATAATCCAGCAATGGTAGCAGGTCAAAATCTCTCTCTGCCATGTTTATCCTTTCTTATTTATTCTGGTTTAAATTCCGCTGGTCGAATACCACGAGGAACACGCCAACCGTTTGCAGCAATGCGATTGATTAGGCTACTTGCGCTGTCGAATGTCCACATACCAACATTTTTAAACCCGTAGCGTTCAAGCAAACGAATTTGTTTAGGTGTGGTAAGGCCTTCTGTTTGACGTTTCTTAAGTCGGTCTAACAATTTGCTAGCCTTACCAAAGTTGCCAATATCATCAGTAAAGATACCGAACTTCTCTAATGCTTTTAGTTGTTTGTCTGTTGGCGGTGTCATCTCAATGCCAAACGCTGGAACATAGTCCGCTAAGTCCTCGGCTTGGATAGACATTTCAAATTGCAGTGGGTCAACTAATCGACGTTTACGCTTGCGCATTTCTGACAATTGTTTTGCAAGTGCTTCTTCACGTTCAGCCACAACGTCCTTGCTAGCTGTTTCTTCAGCTTCCAGCAATTCAAATTGTTGGTTAGTCTGTTCAGCCATGTTTTCGACCATCTTCTTAGCCACTTCAGGACTATCTGTGATTAAATGCGCTGGCCTACATAGCTCGTGACGTTCGGTGTGCCAAAGAAAATCTAAAATCAATAAATTATCTTTACCTTCTGCTAAGCGCGTGCCACGTCCAACCATTTGACTATACAGCGCCCTGACTTTAGTCGGTCTTAATACCACCACACAGTCAACACTTGGGCAGTCCCAGCCTTCAGTTAGTAGCATAGAATTGCAAAGAACATTGTATTTACCTTTATCAAAATCTTCTAAGACTTCCGCACGGTCTTCTGATTCGCCATTCACTTCAGCGGCTTTAAAACCTTTCTTGTTTAAAATGTCACGAAACTTCTTAGACGTCTTAACTAGTGGCAAGAACACAACTGTTTTGCGGTCTGAACATTGCTTAACCATTTCATCTGCGATTTGTTCTAGATATGGATCTAACGCTGTGCCAACTTCGCTAGCTTTGAAATCACCCGCTTGTTGACTGACTGACGATAAGTCCAATGTCAGCGGTATAGTAACTGCTGTAATCTTTGATAAATAACCAGATTTGATTGCATCTACAATTGAATATTCATAAGCAAGACTGTCAAAGAACTTACCTAAATTCTTTTTATCTCCTCTGTCTGGGGTTGCTGTAACGCCTAACACGTTAGCCGATTCAAAATGTTGTAGCACTCGTTGATAGCCATCTGAAATAGCATGATGAGCTTCATCAATCACAATTGTGTCAAAATAATCTGGTGGGAATTGGTTAAGCCGTTTCTCACGTTGCATTGTTTGGACCGAACCAACAACAACACGGAACCATGAACCAATTGATGTGCTCTCTGCTTTCTCTAGTGCTGTTCCTAAGCCTGTAGCAGTTTTTAATTTATCGCTAGCTTGTTCTAAGAGTTCTGACCTATGTGCCAGGACGAGCACTCGCTCGCCCTTTCTCACACGGTCTTCGATAATCTTAGAAAATACGATAGTCTTACCACACCCAGTAGGAAGAACGAGCAATGTGCGTTTTCTACCCTCTTCCCACTCTTGCTGAACAGCTTCGCGGGCTTCTTCTTGATATTTTCTAAGTTTCATTAGCTACCTCTTAAAATTGCCCAGCTTGGAATCCTGCAGCTTGTTGAGGCGCTTGTGGTTGTTGTGGGTATTGTTGAGGTGCTGTTGGTTGCATTGGTTGTTGATATGTAGGCTGTTGTGGTTGATCTTGCACGTTCGCGTTCAATACTTTAGTCCAATCAACTTCATCTGCGTAAATCATTGCTTTAATGTTGTCATATTCACGGTCAGCATATTGTCCAGTACCTTTGCGTTTGTTTACTCGGCAAACACCTTTTGCGCCGATGACACTGTTCCAATTCATGCGAAGTGGTTCACCATGTTTCTTTTGACCGATAGAACCAAAAAATGCTGACAACATACCTTCAGTTGATGTATGCAAGAATAGGTTGTGTGTCAATTGTGCAATACCTTCAGCGGTTTCAATTTGAAGGGTAAGTGTTGCTTTATTACATGCTGGAAGTTTACCTGGATTTTGTGGGTTTGGCGTGTGGCGTCCACGTTCAAGGTTTGTTACTGTGAATTGATAGTCACCAGGTGTGAGCTGTACGAATTCTTTAGCGTCTGTGGTAATTTCATCATCCCAACCGAGTTCGTGGTCAAAGTTATTGTTAAATTGTGTCATGTTAATGTTCCTCTTTCTGTTAATTATTAAAATGGTAAAATGCGATTGTCTTTAATCATGCTAAAGACTTGTTCCCAAGCGCCAATAAGCACACCGTCGATAAATCCAGGGTCATACATCACTACTGGTGTATTTTCTGGATAGTAACCTTTTTGAGCTACTGCCTTTTGAATTTCAATCTCTGTGACTTGGTTTTGAATCATCAAATCACGCAAAGCTTGTGGTAAAGCCAAGTTAGGTTCTTGGTAAGGCTGACGTTCTGGCGCAGGCTGTGTCAAGTTTTCAGGCACTTCTGGTTGAGCTTGTGGCGCTGGTTCAGCAGTTGCTGTCTGTTCCTGTGCTGTTACCTGTGGAGCAGGTTCAGGCGCTGTCTGTTGTGGTTGAGATGCAGGCTGTGTTTGTGCAGGCGCAGGTACTTGATTGAAGATGTGTGCAATGCCTGCATAATCAAACGGCATTTCCTCTGGTAAGTTGTGACGGTTCTTAGCATCCCATGCTGGGTGATGTTGCGTGTACAGAACACGTTGTCCACCAGTAGCTTTTTTCTTTTTGTTATCAGCAGTCATTACGACTGTTTTATAATTTGCAAACAAAACCATATCAGCCCATTCTTTAACGAGTGGTGCAGTTTGTGAGCTTGTTTTTTTACCAAGCTTAAGTTCCCAACGGTCATAAGATCCCATCTCGTCAGGCTGTTCAAACTTACGAATTTGGGCATGTGCAGTTAACACAATATTGATACCTAAATCTACAAGTTCTGATAAACTGTTCAAAAAACGTCCTAATTCTTCTTTAACGTAAACATAACCGTTACCATACCCAAAATCTTCAATACCTTTTTTCTGATGCAGTGCGCAGATATCATCTACTATTAAGCTTTCTGCCCAGTCGATTGTGTCAATAATAAGTGTCTTGCAGCAAGTAGGATTAGCTTTGACCCATGCAATTTCATTTTTTAGCATGGTATAGCTTGACGGTTTATTCAAGCGTGAAACGTCCATGTTGTCGGTTGATCCTTCGGTGTCAATAAATACTGCTCCTGGGAATTGTGATGCAAAGGTTGATTTACCAATACCTTCTGGACCATAGATGACTACTTTTTGGGCTCGTGCGCGTTTTCCTTTTGTGATTTGCATTAATCGTCACCCCCAAAAATATCATCAAGCGCATCAAATAGCATTTTAGCCTTGCTTTGATTGTCGGCCTTAATTTCTTCTGGTTCTTCACCGTCTAGTGTCGTGAGTGTATATTCAGTTTCAACTTTTAGTGGTTCTGCTTCAAATGCTTGTAACAAGCCTTCGTATTTTTCCTTATCTTCTTTGAAATTCTCTTCAGGAATAGAAAGCGCTGATTTAATTTCTTTGGTATAGTTAGCTGTAAATGCTAGAGCATTTTCATTGTTTTTATACGCGCTTAGAAAATAACCTTTTTCTTTGCTGCGAAATACGATAAATGTTTCAGTTTGTTTCATTGTTTTTCTCCTTTTTAAAATGTTCCTGCTGTAAATGTTGGTTTTGTAACTGGTGCTTGATGCGTTTCGTTGACGACTGAATAGCCATCTTCGATAATGACAGCACACTCTTCACCAGTTGAGACTCTTGTGGCAATAGCTTGCAGTCCTTCTTGTTCTAGCCATGCACCAAATTGTTCGAGTGTGATTTGGTCCATTTGTTCTAGTTTGTCAATCAGAACAAAACCACATTCTGGTTTGAGCTTGCGGACAATCGCAGTAGCTACCATGAGCTGTTGACTGCCAGACATGTTATCCCACTCTTGACCTTGATATAGAAGCTGGCCGTCAGATACTGATAAACCTTCAAGTGGCAAGTCTGCGTTAGTTAACAAATCTGTTTTCTGTTGACGAACAGCTTCGATTTCGTTAGTCAATTGATTGTATTGTTCACGCTGTTGTTTGGCGTCGTCTTCGGCTTTATCTTTATCAAGATTAGCGCGAACACGTCTGTTAGTTTCGTCAATACGTGCAATATTTTCTTCGATTTCAGCTGTTGACTCGTCGTGCAAATCCATAGCGTCAGTCTGTGCAATTTGCAAGTCTTCTGTCAGCTGATTCAATTGCTGTTCAGCCAATCTAAGTTTCTTCTTAAGTTCATCAACTTCTTGTTGCTTAAAGTTGTAGTTCTGTTGAATAACTGTCACATTTTGACGTTTACGAGCGTTCTCGCCATTTGTAGCTAAAATGGCTTGTTGCTGTTGGATGAGGTCAGAAATACTAATCAGTTCTTTCGGGGCATCTGGATAGTATGGCTGCTCTTTGGCGAACTTCTCCTTTTGATCAGCAATCACACCAATCGCATGACGCTGGTTGTAAATTTCCTTTTCTTTCAACTCCAATTCAGCTAACTGGTCACTAACACCAATGATTTGTAAAAGCGTGTTAGCCTTGTCTTTTGGCGTGCTGTCCATGAATTTAGGAAGATTGATAGCTAACTCTTCCACGAAGCTATCTAACAGCTGTTGCCCTGCTTTTTGGCCATTTGGGTCAACTACTTTAAGCGCACTATTCTTACCTTTACGTTCCACAATCAGCCCATTTGAAAGTGTCACTTTAAGCGTAGGCGGTACCATTGACCCTTCACGCTCTGCTTGACTTGGTTTGTATTTGTTACCACCTAATGCCCAAGCGATACTGTCCAGAACGCTTGTCTTACCTTGGTTATTATTCCCACCAATTACGGTTAAGCCAGTTGCTGACGGTTCAATTTTGACCGCTTTAATCCGTTTGACGTTTTCAATTTCTAGTTTATTGATTGTTACCATCAAATTCCTCATTTCCAATTCTGAATGTATTAACTTCTACCGTTTTAGTCTCCGTGATAATTTCACTGTTTTCTAAAGCGAAGCCAAGCAGTGCATTCGTGACACTTGTCAATGTATAACCACATTTGTCTGCAATTTCAGCGATTTCATTGTAAATATCAATATCACACCCAATACGACCATATCCATTTTGTTGAGCTCCTAATTTTTGTTTTGCCAATCTCATTTTGTCATAGCCTTTCTAATTTCTAACTGGTCGATTTCATCAAGCTGATTGATACATTTATCAAGCGTTGATGGCAAGATATAGCCTTCAGCAATGATGATGTCGAGTAAGTTTGCTTTTGCAATAGTTGCAAAATAATGTTTTGTTAGTTCGTTGTTAAGACGTCTGTTTTCGTCTTTCAAGAACGCATTTTCGTTAATAACCTCTTGTATCATATCTACATATCCCAACAAATACCCAACGCTAACACCAAAAAAATCAGCAAGTTGCTGGGCTTTGTCTGGTTTTATCTGACGTTCTCCATTTTCCCAGCGTAAAACAGTTATTTTTGAAACATTTATTTTATCTGCTAATTCTTTCTGAGTTAGCTTTTTTTCTTTTCTGAGTTCTTTCAATCTATTCATGCTTAGCGCTCCACTTCTGACTATTCAAACGTGCTTTTTCTGTGAATACAGCTTGTTTATAAGCCTCACTTTGATAAAAACGTACATCTTCATTGCGTCGTTTAAGCATAGTTAGAGTAAATACTTCTGCTAACGATAAGATTGCAATTGCTACGATTAAATATGTCATAATAAAACCTCTGCTTCTAATTTCATGTTTTTTAGCATTTCAGCTAATGTTTCTTTCTTTGATAAATACCTATTGCGCGATTTCCATTTGACGAACAGCTCAAAACCTTTATAATTGATAAAAACTATTCGATGTGTAGGATTATCAATATATTTCCTAAATTCTGGATGTTCACGCATTTCGGCTGCCCACTGTTTGGCAACGCTCTTGCTCAAACCTTCCCAACGTTGCATCAAGTGATCATAATCGCCCCATTCAGCATCTTCGTTGATTCCGACAGCCTTGTAAGTTATTTCGACTTTCGGCATAGCGTGCTCCTTTTAAATGTGATATAATCTAGTTAAGTTTATTTTTGTTAGTGACTGATTGCCGTCAGTCGCTTTTTTTGTGTCCAAAATAGATACACCGTCCTTTCTATAGTTAAGTCCTTTCCGTGATATAATATTTTTGGAAAGGAGGTGAAAGTTATGCCCAAAATTAAAGTAACGTTTGCTGATGGTTCAACTATTATTTTTCACGAAGAACAAGGTTTTCAAACTATTGTAAAAAGAGATAATGAAACTTCATTAGGTGAATTCTTTTCACTTTGGAACCACATTCGAGAAGGATTAATTCCAAGTTTTACTACATTGCTTGTAAATAGTTCATTTTTTTATGATGTTGAAAATCCATCAGTTGTTTACTCTTCTTCAGCTGTAGTTAAAGTTGAAGAATTATAATTAATCTTGCTATTCAATGCTTGACTTGCGATTTCAGCTTGAATAGCTTTTTTAATAGCCTGACCATGTTCAGTTAAACTTGCATTTTGTCCGACTAATAGAATGGCTTCCTGATAAGTTTCAGATTGAACCAATGCTTGTGTAGCTTTGACTTTAACTAAGTCTTCCACTTCTTTTGCTAAATTTTCCATAGGCTTTTGCTCCTTTCCTATGATTGATGTTTTTTGAAGTCGGCTTGACAGTTGACCAGCATCAATGGATGCAGTGGCTATATTTCCACTTCGTATATCTTTTTCATTGATTCTCATTAATAAATCAATATCATTAAGTCGTTGAATTGCTTTTTGTAATTCTTCGGCTTTTTTTAGAGCTACTTCTGTTGCTGTTATAAACTCAGCTAGATTTGTAATTTCTACGTTAAGTTTCATGTGTTATCCTTTCTAAATTTGATATAATGGGAATAAAAAATGGAGGTAAAATATGCTTTACTACGCAACTATCATAGTTATAATCGCTCTTTTTTGTTATTTAGAATACTCTGATAAAAAATCAGATTATCTACAGGTCAAAGAACTTTCTGAACATTTTGACAAATGGATAAGAACCGACTCTGAAACTGTTAAACCAAGCAATGCTGTCTTCACAAGGTTATATAAGAAGCGCTATGGTAAAGAAAGTTTTGCCAAAAATATTGTTCAACGAAATGCTAATGTAATTGCTACTAATCAGATAGATGTCATCGCTAGTTTTCCTAGTCTTAATCAGAACATTTTAGGAGACCAAATTGTACTTTTAGATAATTTAAAGTCATACTACGAACTTCAATTTCAAGATGTTCACTCTCTACGCCATTTCATTCACTTTGTTCTTTCCCTTCCACTCCAATTACTTAAATACCTTGGAATTAGCGAAGAGAAGACCTCTAGCAAACTATTTCAGATTATTTTTTGGTTAGTTGGACTTTTTCTTCCTCCACTAAAAGAATTGTTACTTGAATTTATTGACTTTATACTTACTAAGAAATAAAGTCCATTCTACAAACCAGTCACGAATGCTATAAATTAATATAACCGTCATGATGAATTTAAACACAAGCCATAGCCAACCACTTGTAAAGCAATACAACAGAATCGTAATAACTGCCCACACTATCAAACTAGCGCCATCTTCAGCTAGTTTTTCTTTTTGTTCGTTCATACATTACCCCTCAAATTCTTCCCAAGGTTCACGAATGCCAAGTTTTTTTGATACTAGTAATTTAAAACTATCGCTACCATAACCTTCTTTCAAAAGCCTTGTAATCATTGCCGAAGAAACACCACACACTTGTGCCAAATCACTTTTCGACCAACCTTTTTGTGACATTTTTTCTTGGACAAGAGTAATCCATTTTTGATGTTGTAAACTCATGTTTGCTCCTTTCTAAAAAATATATAGTGTAAATCAAAAGAATTAGTAAATAATTTTATAAAATTCTTGACAAACTTTTATACTATGGTGTAAAATAAATCCATAAAGAAAACACTTGATAAAACGTTATTAAATCAATCTTTTACGCTCGCCAAAGCTATATTGAATTTTGATAAGTTTTAACAAGTTACTTTACTAACTCTTTAACTTACAAAAACTATTTTATATTATAGTGTAAAATAAGTCAAGAGATTTTTACACTTTTTTATAAATATTTTTTGTCATCCTTAAGAAAGGCTGATATATCAATGTTTTCAACATTTGAAAAAATAAAGGAATTATCTAAAAAGCAAGGTGTAAGTTTACAAAAAGTTGCTGAAGATTTAGGTTTTAGTGTAAATTACCTATACACTTTAAAAGAAAAAACTCCAAAATCTGACCGTCTACAAGAAATCGCTGATTACTTTAATGTTTCTACTGATTATCTCTTGGGACGTACAGACAATCCTACAATTGCTTCCAACAAAAATAACGATCTTATAACCTCTCAGGAACAGCAAGCTCTTGTTATGTTTCGTAAAGAAACTGCAAATATGACTGACATGGAAAAAGAACGTTTTAACAATGCTCTTTCAGGGCTAATGCAGACTGCTCGTAGCCTTATCGAAGATGATTCAAACTGGAAGTAGGTGTTTTATTTGGAATATCGTTTTATCGATTCTGCAGATTACTACCTTTATCAGCAGAAAGCTAATTACTTCTTAAATGAAGTTAGCCGCTATTTTAATTTATCATTTACAGAAATCACTAGCAAACATGTTATTGATTACTTTGAAAGAAAATACAATATTTTATTTGTTTTTCTTGATGTTGATCAATACGAAGAATACTTTAGAGATATTGGCGGACGTCAAGCTACTAGAGAAGATATAAAATATAAAGGTATAGTCAATAACTGCAAAATAAAATTTGTACCTAAAGAATTTTGCGACCCTTTATCTGGTGTAACCATGACTTATGATTGTTCAGACAGATATGTTGTCTATATTAATCAAAGACCTATCTTAGGTAGAGTTATGTTTTCAATTCTACATGAGTTAAGTCACATTTTTGCTCATTTTGAAGGTAATAAAAAGCAGCGTATGTATGCTTCTATGATGTCTAACGTGTCTAACATTTCTACTGGAAATTATCCAAAAGAATTGCAGCCAATCGAAGATGAAGCAAACACACTAGCTTCTCTGTTCTTGCTAAATGATGAAAGACTAAAAAATAGTATTTTAAATGGTAAAAATTTCAATGACTTAATCAGAGAAAATTATATGTCTGGTGCAGCAATCATGAACCGTTTAAAGAATTTTTTAGTCTATAACTACTGCATTCCTATCCAAGAAGCAGTTCAAATAGTATTGGATTATCGAAATGGTTACAATTCCACAATTCAATCAATTGTATTTTGATAAAACGATAACACTAATAGAACATACTAAAAGTTAATACAGGAGGAAAAAGAAAATGGGATTTTTAGACAATAACAGTTATAAACGTACTGATAAAATCGGACCTTTAGAAATTGATAGAGCTAACAAGGTATATCGAATCCACGGAGCAAATAAAGCTAAAGGTTCAAGTCTTGTCGGTGGTACAGCTAAAACCATTGGTAAAGCGGGCTTGGCAATGGGAACTGGTGGCTTATCACTTATCCCTAGTATGGTTAAGAAATCAAAAAACGATACTGACTGGTACTCATTTGAAGAGTTAGTATCTTATGATTTAATCATTAACGACCAAGCCGTTGTGTCTGGTGGTGTTGGTCAAGCGCTTGTTGCTGGAGCTGTATTCGGTGGCTTGGGCGCAATTGCTGGCGGTATTACTGCTAAGCGAAAAACAACAACTAAAATCTTAAACATGACCATTCGTGTTACTTCAAACGACTTTAGCAAACCTGTTGTCTTTATCGACCTTCTTAGAAAACCTGTAAAAAACACGTCTAAAGAATATAAAGAAGCAATTGAAAATGCTCAACGTATTATTGGAGCTTTAGATGTTATTGCGCATAATGCTTAAAATCTGCAAATAGGAGAGAAAAGTAATGGAGAAAAGTAAACTGCCCTTTTATTATAGAAATTGGTTTTGGATTGTACTGTTTTTATTAGGACCAGCAACATATTACATTACAACTATTGCTGCGGTTGTTTTAATGTTAGCTAAAGACGAAGAGCTGCCGTCTTTATCAAAAGAAGATTATGCAAAATATAAAGAAACTATTGAACGTCAAGATGAGTCAATTGTTATTGTAAAAAATGCTAAGACCGAAGCTAAAGGGCTTATTGATGACGCAAGTAATAAGGCTAAGCAAATTATAAGTGATGCGAATAGCAAAAAGGAAAAATTGGATGGCGAAATCGCAACTCTAAATAAAGAGAAAGAAAAAATTGATTTACTTTTATCAGAAAGTGCAGATGAAGCGTTATTCAAAGAGACTACCGTTGATTTTAGCGACAATATTTCAGCAAACGAAATAAAAAACGAACTATCACTTGAAAAACTTAATGAAAAAGAGTTAATAAAGAACGATAAAGCCGTTACAAAATATGATAAATCTAGCACTAAAACTATGCTAAACAAACAAACTAAGCAATTGTTGCGCGCTTTTAATTCGGAAGCAGACTACTATATTTCCAACGTTACAATCCGAAATGTGGATAATTATAGAAATAAGCTTGCCAAATCCTTTGAAACTTTAAACAGTCTTTTTAAGATTGATGGAGTTCAATTAAATCAAAAATTGCTTACATCTAAACTAAAGCAGTTAGATATTATTTATAAGTATCAAAAGCAACTTGATAATGAAAGAGAATTACTAAAAGCTCAAAAAGAAGAGATTCGTGAACAACAAAAAGTTGAAAAAGAAATTCAAAATGCTAAACGTAAACTCGAAAAAGAAGAAAGACAATTTAATAATGAACTTTCTAAATTAATGAAGTATCTCAGTTCTGCTAAAAATGAAGTTGAACAAAATATCTATGCAGATAAAATCAAGGAACTTGAAGAAAAAATTAAGATTCTTGAAAAAGATAAACAAAACGTTCTTGATAGAGAATCAAATACTCGTGCAGGATATGTTTATATCATTTCAAATATCGGCTCGTTCGGCAAAAACGTTTATAAAATTGGTATGACTCGCCGTTTAGAACCAATGGATAGGATTTCAGAGTTATCTAGTGCTTCTGTTCCATTCCCTTTTGATGTCCATGCACTTATCTTCAGTGAAGATGCACCAGCTTTAGAAAATACTTTGCATAACTACTTTAGAAAACAAGAGGTTAATAAAGTAAATCAACGCAAGGAGTTCTTTAAAGTTGATTTAGAAGAAATTAAAAAATTAGTTCATAAAGAATATAATAATACTGTTCACTTTACGGATTTAGCCGCTGCTGAACAATATTTTGAGACTTTAAAAATTGAACAACAAGAACTAGCAAATTAGTAAACAAAAAATCCCTACACTCCCTGTCGCCAAACTTAGAGTGTAAGGAATAATTGGTAGTATAGTAAAAGCCTGCATGCGGTAGGTCCTTTACTATACCCATTTTAACAAAAAAGTGAGGTAAAAACAATGTGGATTGAAGAATTATCCAACGGCAAATATAAGTATTTCGAGCGCTACAAAGACCCATATACCGATAAATGGAAAAAGGTTTCTGTAACTCTTGAGAATGGATCTAATCGAGCAAAGAAAGAAGCACAAAAGATACTTGATGAACGGATAAGTAAAAAGATAAGCGAGTTAAATTCTACCGAAATGCTTTTTACAGATGTATTGGTAGAATGGTGGGAATTACATAAAAAGTCAATCAAAGCTTCTACCGAGAAAACAATGTTTTATGCTGTCAATGAAGTAAAAGAAAAATTTGGTGTTGACACTAAAATAAAAAACATAGATCCTAAATATGTTCAAAGATACTTTACTAATTTCGAAGGTAATTATATAAAAATGCGAAAACATAAATCAATTCTAAGCATGGTTTTTGGATACGCTTTAGATATGGAATTAATCGACTCAAACCCAATTGTTAGAGTTAAATTGCCTAAAAAAGCAACAACATACGAAGAAATAGAATCCATTTCAAATAAATACCTTGAATATGATGAATTGGTAAGATTGCTTAATGCAATGAAAGAATACAATCGTGGGTATCATGTAGCTAGAATGGCTGAGTTTATGTCATTGAACGGTTGCCGAGTCGGTGAAGCAAGTGCACTGAAATTTGAAAACTACGATAGAGAAAACAGAACTATAACAATAAATGGGACTTTAGACCCAACAAGAAAAGGTTCTGAAGGTATTAAAACACCCCCAAAAACCGCTGCTTCTATTCGTACGGTTGACTTAACAGATAAAGAAGTTGAAATTATTGAAGAATTTATTGAACTACATAAACTTAGAAAGTCAACTAACCCTAACTACAAAGATATGGGGTTTATATTTGTTTCACCTTCTGGAATTCCCATATCAAAATCAATGATTGGCGATTTGATGAAAAATGCAAACAAAACTTTAGAAAAACCTATCGAAAAAAGATTATTTCCGCATATCTTGCGTCACACACTTATTAGTTTGCTTGCTGAGAATAATATTCCACTCAAAGCAATCACACATAGAGTGGGACATAAAGATAATGGCAAAACCACAATGGAGATTTACACACATGTTACCAAAAATGCAAAGTCAAGAGTTGTTGATGTATTGAATAATCTTTCTAAATAATTTGCCCCTTTTTTGCCCCTTTTTGAACAAACAAAAAAATCGCTACTCCTAAGAATAGCGATTTAATAAGGTTCATTAGCCTACTTGAGTAGTCACCCTATTATTTAAGAGTAATTGAAGCTCCAGCTTCTTCAAGTTTAGCTTTGATTTCTTCAGCTTCCGCAGTTGCAACGCCTTCTTTAACGTTAGCAGGTGCACCATCAACAAGAGCTTTAGCTTCTT